>ENA-OWMY01000018-OWMY01000018.1-metagenome-genome-assembly--contig:-NODE-18-length-46548-cov-6.526875_pt1 | contig 46548 bp, 35 predicted proteins | sample MGYA00245358_ERZ651122 | MGnify/ENA primary metagenome ERZ651122 (study PRJEB26857, sample SAMEA4031752) | metagenome | biome: human; feature: oral; material: saliva | place: Philippines | collected 2014 | study...
TAATAATGTTATTTATAGGAATATATAAGGTTATATAAGAAGTACTCTATATATCGGGATATACACTTAACAACAAAAAGTGGGTAGTTAATCCATACAGATTAACTACCCACTTTCGGTAAGAGTAAGGCGAACCTCTTACGATTGCCGCATGATTCAGGTTTGTTGTTGAGAGAGAGATTTTTAAGTAAATACACCGCAATAGTTATTGAAGTAACAGAGAGTAACTAATAATGAACGGGCGATCACACGGCACTAAAAAAGTAATGTTTCCACATTAAGATAATGGCCTTACATAAGAGCCATTATCTATAAAGAACAGTTAAACTTAATCCTAACTCTTCCTTATCATTAGTATATCATTTATTAAGCTGAGATAATAGATATTTTTTCATTAAATTTTCATTAAAAAATAATGAGCCGAATGAATCACAGTTCTATTCACTTTATGAGTTGTATTATAAAAATTATTACTCAACCCAGATTGTATTATGACGTCTTACAAGACTTAGCATTTTGGAACGAACACTCATAGCGCCCTCTACGCTGTGCTTACCACCATACCAAGCTACAGGAGATCCAGCTAAGCGGAATGTAATCTTCCCATACGCTCCACCTGAGTTATGCTCAGGCTTGTTATAGCCCATATCGATAGACACACGCGGTGTGAGCTGCAACTCGGAACCAACGCGCAAACCATTCTTATCAGCCTGACGTTCTTGATTCCAATGGTATCCTTCTACATAGACTCTCGCCCAACGAGCATTTTTGAAAGTCTTGCCATATTCGAGGGTATAACCATTGGCTACACGCTCCAAGGTATGAAGGTCCGCATCAAGGACGCGCTCATCAGAAGCAGAACCGTACCAGTTGAAGCGGAATTCGCTTTCACCAGACATATATTCTAGGCCCCCGCTGAGGCGATCGTGATGACGCAAGAAGCGATGGTCATAGAAGAGATGCGCACCATAAAGGCGACGATCATCCTTCGAGATACGTCGATATCCCACACCTACGTTAAGGGTTGTCCCAATATCAGAGGCCCGAGAAATACGCTGCTGCGTAAACCATACGTCGCGCGACTTATCATCGTAATGGCCTAGGGGCTGAACCGTCTCCACAGAGTACAATGGCTTCCACCCCTCTTGGAACTGGAAGCTCAGCGTAGTGCGTCGCATCCACGGTTTACCTTTGGCCCCATACATCGCATTGGATACATTGGACATAGCCACCGCATTGATAGCGCGGTTTACTGCATCTACGTCTCTGTACTGCACCGTCTTAGTCTCTTGGCGATCCATCACGAGAGGGCCACCTTCACCAATCACATGGTCTGGTGTGGCCGCAGGCGTAATATGAAAGTCCTCAGCTACCGCTTTGACATGCTCCTCACGAGGACTCGTTGCCACTGTAAGGGTATGCTCCCTTTGGACAGACTTGTCTGCCCCCTTATGCAATTGTTGCTTTTCTGCCTCTGCGGAACCCACACAACACAAAAGGGCACTTAAGGCAACACATACAATACGTTTCATTACTCTCTACAACGTTTTATTATTCTCTACACATAAAATTCATGAACAATAAATGAAATATATATTAGTGTAACGAATAATGGCACCACTGTCAAGAAATTAGAACCATATATAGCCAAAACTATAAAGAAATGTTTCTATGTAGATTAACCTTTTCCGTTTCGACTTAAACATTTTTATACCATTGCATAAACATTCTCTAAAATATCCGTTTATGGTGTATTTTATACCCATAATATACAAAATATTCATTTACAATATGATTTTTATGTATTATTATGAATCTGTAAGTTTTTATGAAAGTTTTGTGAAGTCATAATATGCAAAGGAGTGTATTGCGATGAGTAAGAAACATTTTGTATTAACTGGTATCGTGCTAACTGCACTATCTATGGGAGTCGCTTCTGCAGCGCCGATTAACATCGTCCAGACAGGACACAATATAGGCGCGGAAGGAACGACTTTCACCAATGATGGCAACATTACCTTAGGTCACGCCGCAGGGGCTGCGAATAGTACCCATCAAGTGATCAATAGTCCTAACTCGAACGGTAATAACATCGCCATCGGCACCCTATCCAGTAATGGTTCCAAGGGAGGCGCCAATATTACATTAGGCGGCAAAACCTTCCTTAATGGCACGGGCGACAACAACGTAATCGCTGGTTCCCTCACTGCCAATAATGCGAAAGCGACCATGTCCATCATCATGGGTACCCAATCGGGCGAGAAATCCGAAGGTACTAAAAACGTATGGCTCGGTCATTACCAAGGGGCGAATAGCACGGCTAATAATTCCGTCCTCATTGGCTCTGGTTCTTCGGTGAAAGCTGATTTTACCCTCGGCATCGGTCATTATACGAATGTAAATGCCAAGAAGGGCCTCGCTATCGGTTCTTATAATACCTTATCCGATAAGGCCACTGAGTCTGGCGTATTCGGTCAAGGTCAATATGGGAAAAATGCCATTGATGCAAGTGGTTCCTATAGCATTGGTAACTATAACCACATCTCTGGGAACAACACCTTCGTCATGGGTAATAATGTAACTACAGCATTAGAGAATGCCGTTATTCTCGGCAACGATTCGACGGATGGCGATGTGGTAGGCACATCGAGCTATACCTTTAAGAATGGTACGACTGTAAACTATGCAGGTTCTACACCTGTTTCTACCGTATCTGTAGGCGCTAAAGATAAAGAACGGACTATAACTAATGTAGCGGCAGGTCGCGTAAGCGCTACCTCTACAGATGCTATCAACGGTTCCCAACTATACGGTGTGCATCAAATGATCGATTCTCTTGGTCAAAGTACAAATGCACAACTACAAAGCTCCATTAGTCATGTAGAGCAAAATATCGGTCGCGTAGAATCTGAATCCAATAAGGGCGATGCTCGCGCCGCTGCATTAGCTGCTTTGCATCCTATGGGCTACGATCCAGACAACCGCATTCAATATATGGCAGGCTATGGTCATTATAAAAATGCCAATGCCCTTGCCTTCGGTGTTGGTTACTACCATCGAGACAATCTATTATTAACTACAGGTGTAACACTCAATAGCCACCTTATGGCTAATGTAGGCATTACCTATAAACCTGGTAAGTCTAACATGACGAACCACCCACAAAACCTTGAAGCTCGCGTACAAGCGTTGGAAACACAAAATAAAGAGCTCCAAGAAACAGTACGTCAGCTCATGTCTAAATTAGATAAATAGTACTAGTTAGTTAGTTAGTTAATTAGTTAATTAGTTAGTTAGCTAGCCAGCTAGATAGCCATCCCATATACTATTTAGCTAGGCTACAGCCCTTATATATTCTTAACACTTACAAAATAATCCTTATGATAAAATAATCCTTATGATAAAACAATCCTTACGATAATCTTTTAAACAATTCTTATAGTAATACTTGATACACTACTTATAAGATTACTAAACCTCTTTAACAAACAAGCCCCCGTAGGAAAACCTACGGGGGCTATTTGTTTAACAACGACCATATAGCTTATTGAGAGAGAAATAGGGTATCCAAAAGGATTGTAATTGCTGTGTAACTAGGAGTAATTGCATATATTCGGATACCTGTGTATAAATTTATGTATAGTACGTAAGGGTTGTCTATATATAAAATGCTATACGGCCATGGGTATAGTATAGACCTAACAGCACTACTATTATATGATTTTCCACACACCTTTTTACATAAAATACGCCTAAAACAAAAAGAGGTAACGACCTATGCCGTTACCTCTTTCATAGATATATAGTTATATATATCGATTAGCGGATGCGTTTAACGCGGTTATTACCGTCACGCATAGCTTCTTTCAAGCTGTAGATTACCATTTCGTTCATGTAGAAACGCAATTCATCATTAGACATGTTAGCTGTATTCTTTTCAAGAATTGCCAAAATTTGGTTTTCATATTCAGCTTTGTTCATGTCAGACACAGTTGTGTGGTTTGTGAAAAATTCTTTGTAATCTAAGTACAAGCGATCTAATGCTACGCGAGCATAGCTGTCTTTTTTATAGCGATGGCTTGTAATGTACCAGCTACGACGAACATTCATGTAGTACAACACGTTATTAGTATAACGTTGTTGACCAGACATTACGCGATTGTCGTCTTGGATTAAAGCATTGCTCATCCCCAATTGGAATGCTGCAAATTCAGATACTACAGCTTTTACCTCTTCACTAGGAACAGCAAGAGAGATATCTTGTTGTTCTGCAGTCAAAGGAGCCGCAGGTTGTTCAGGCATCATCAAAGGATCTTGTGCCGCATGTACTTGGCCAGCAACACATACAGAAGCAATTGCCATAACTGGTAATAATTTAATTAGTTTCATAAGCCCCCTCATTGGAAGCCGCCCTCCCCAGGGCGGCTTTCCTATGTTTTAAATACTCAATACACTCTCAAGTGAATGATTATTTGGTTAACCCAGCTTGTTTCATAAGCATTGCAATTTGAGCTTTCATCTCTTCATTATCTCGTTGTACTTGTTCGTACTTAGCAGATAATTCCTCATCGCGTTGTTTCATGCGTAAGTTCTCAGCTTTCAATGCAGCCACTTCATCTTGCATTACATAAGCAGAGCTGATTGGGCCCGCTTTGTAACGTGCTGGAATTGCTTTTTTAGCGTCAGATGTACCGAATTTATAAGATACACCAGCGTTAACCATATTATCATGACCACCTAAGGAAACACCCATATGAAGCATTGTAGATTCATTTGTATAGTGAGCGATACCAATAGCAGCAGCAGTACTACCTTTATAGTTGCCAACAGCCGCCAACACTTGTGTAGGTTCTAATGGATCATATTGCAATGGTTTAAGACCTGCCATGGCTGCGCTAGCTGCACCAACATCAGCGATTTTACCATCTACACTATGCATAGCATTGCGCAATTGGTTAACGTTAACCGCATCAGTGCCATTGATGCCTGGCGCCACATTAGTAATAGTATTATTACCATTATTTAAGCCATTTTCTGTAAGACTTACAGTGTGACCTGGTACAGGTTGACCATTGATGGATGGAGTAATTGTGATACCACCACCATCTACTTTCGTATCTACTGTATAAGGAATTGTAGTATTAGTTCCTGGTACAGTTTTTGTATACGTAGTAGAACCGTCTTTTAGGTTGAGGTCCTTAGCCAACTTGATATCATAGCCATCGCCTGCAGCGTTCTTCACAACAGCCAGGTTGTTGTCACTTAAACGATTTACATCAGCGCCACCTTTTAGGTTCATTGTATCGCCTAAACCGCGAACAACTTTACCATCGTTACCAGCTTGGTCACCTTGGAATACACGACCATTTTTAGCTTTTTCGTTAAAGTCGTCGTTAACAGCTTTTAATTGATCTTCTGTTGCCGCGCGACCTGTAACAGCTACAGGGTTGTTAGGATTCCATGTTTTATTGTCCAAACCAGTCACAAAGTTACCGTTTTCACCACCCGAGTTTTGGTTACCCATGATTACATCGCCAGCTTTCACAGTGTTACCTGCTGTAACAGAACCTGTGTTGCCATCGATTGTAACTTGGTTAGCGCCATTACCCGCAGTAATCGTACCAGTAGATCCGTCAACTTTAACTTGTTTTGCTGGATCTGTGCCAAGTGTAATTGTATCGTTCAAGGACATCTTAATCGCAGTGCCATCTACGGAAGTCTTGATGTTGCCGTCGCCTTTGAGGTCGATTACTTCACCAAGAGGTTTCTTCACAGATTGACCATCCTCTGCTTTAAGACCGAAGCCTTGTGCCTTGATGTCTTCCATTGCAGTATGCAATTGACCGCCATTTACAGCGTCTTTGCTGCCGGCAGCAATTGTACCATCTTCTACATTAGTGATTTTCTTATCACCAGCATTAATGCCGTCTTTAGTTACCTTAGGACCGTTTTCGATAGTCAAACCGTCTTTATTGATAGTAACCGCTTTGTTACCACCATCGTTGATTTGCAAGCCATCTTTAGTCAACTTAGTCGCTTCATTGGCGCCGTCTTTAATAGTTACGCCATTTGTATCCATCTTAGTGTCGCCTGTTGTTACTGTGTTTGCTGTAACAGTATCTACATTAAGATCCTTAGCCAATGCTACTTTCACAGCACCATTATCTACAGATGTAGTAATGTTCGTACCGTCACCTTTCACAGTTACAGTATCACCAAGGGATTTCTTAACAGAAGCGCCATCTTCAGCAGTTAAACCGAAACCTTTAGTTTTAAGGTCTTCCACCACTGTATGTAATTGACCGCCATTAACAGCATCTTTACTACCTGCACCGATTGTGCCGTCAGCTACGTTAGTGATTTTCTTATCACTAGCGTCGATACCATCTTTAGTCATAGATGGACCATCTGTAATCACAACGCCGTCTTTAGTAACGGACGTCAACGGATTACCTGCTGCATCATTAATAGTCATGCCACCACCGTTTACAACAGTATTGCCATCTGTACCATTATTGAAAGTAGCAGAATTTAGGCCTTTAAGGTCTTTTGCAAGACGGAGCATCAATGTATCAGTGCCATCAGCTACTACCCCAATGTTATCTTCATTGGACAGTTTTGCTGCATCTGTAATACCACCCTTAACATTGACTTGGTTGTTAAGTTTTTTCTTGATTACAGTACCAGTATCGCCACCATACAACATGCCGTCGTCCATTGTAGCTACTTGGTGCTCACCAGTGTTATCAGTGTACACAATACGTGTAATACCATCTACACCGTCTACTCCTTTTTCGCCTTTCACACCTTTAGCAGCATCATCGTAACCATTTTTCACGGACATGTCGATACCATTTGTGCCATTGATACCGTTAGTGCCTGCAGGACCTGTTAAACCGATATGACCAACGCCGTCTTTACCGGAGATGGAAACTGCGTCTTTACCATCGGCACCTGTGATGCCTACTTTACCATTGTTGCCGTCTTGACCAGCCACACCTGTAGGACCTGTAATGGATACGCCATCCTTACCATCTTTGCCGTCTTTATTGATTTTGATGGAATCTGCTACGAGATTTTTGTTCAATTTAACATCGATTGTTGTGTTGCCAGTTGTAGTATCTTGCTTGATGAAAGTCTTAATGTTTTCGCCACTATAGTTAGCATCAGCTTCTGTACCTTCACCTTGAACAGTGATTGTGGAGCCTAATTTATTAGTTTGAACACCACCTACGTTAGCATCGAATTTCAAACCTTTGTTAATCAACGCGTCGGAGCTGTCTTTGATTTTATCAGTTAAGTAGTCTACGTTAACTGCTTCGCTACCGTCGTTGCCAGTTGCGTACGCTACGTTAGTTACGTGAGTACCACCAGTTTTATTAGTGCTGTTATACGTAGGACCTTCATAAGTCACTTTCGATTTATCTGCTGTGTTTGTAGCAGGGTCCAAATCATACTTAACGGCACGGTCATCTAATTTATCAAGTTCAGTTTTGGACGCAATATCTTTAATAGTAACTGTTTTAGTAGTACCAGATTTATCATCTTTTACTTTCAAGTCTACTTTATTGCCAGTTACAGTGTACGCTTTATCAGTAGCTGCATCATTCTCAATCAATCGATAATCAGATGAACTTGCGCTCGCCGCTTTCACCGCATCACTAACAGTTTTCAATTGATCTTCTGTAGCAGCACGGCCAGATACGAAGACAGGATCAGCCATGTTCCATGCTGTGTTATCTAACCCTGTTACGAAATTACCAGTTTGGTTAGCACCTTTATTATCAGTGGCAGATTGGCTACCAACCGTAGCAGTGCCAGCTTTCACTGTGTCTGTAGCCGTTACAGACTTGAGGCCTGTAATGTCTTTAGCGAGTTGCAATTGAAGTTTTGCATTGCCTTGTGCATCAACTACTGCAGATGTAACGCCAATGTTGTTGCCTGTTGCAAGATCAGCCGCGTTTGTAACACCACCGGTTACATCAACTTGTTTGTTCAGCTTCACATTGGATGTAGCACCCATGTCGCCTTTGAATTTAAGGCCATCGTTCAATGTTGCTACTTCCTCAGTAGTGCCATCTGGTTTTTCGTAAACGATACGAGTTGTAGTTGTGCCAGCTACACCATCTACACCTGGTTTGCCATCACGTGTAATGGAAAGGTTCGTTGTTACACCATCTTTACCGTTAATGCCAATTTTGCCATCTTTACCATTTGCACCAGTAGCCGTTACAGTTTCAACTTCAAGATTTTTGTTCATCTTAACGTCGATTGTTGTGTTACCAGTTGTAGTATTTTGTGTGATGAATGTTTTAATGTTTTTACCGCTGTAGTTAGCATCAGCTTCTACGCCTTCGCCTTGAACTGTCACAGTAGAACCAAGTTTATTAGTTTGAACACCACCCACGTTGGCATCGAATTTCAAGCCTTTGTTGATCAACGCATCGGAGCTGTCTTTAATTTTGTCAGTTAAGTAGTCTACGTTAACCGCTTCGCTACCGTCGTTGCCAGTTGCATACGCCACGTTGGTTACATGAGTGCCGCCAGTTTTATTAGTGCTGTTATACGTAGGGCCTTCGTAAGTCACTTTAGATTTATCTGCTACGTTTGTTGCAGGATCTAAGTCATACTTAACGGCACGATCGTCTAATTTATCAAGTTCAGTTTTGGACGCAATATCTTTGATAGTTACAGTATTTGTAGTACCAGATTTATCATCTTTTACTTTCAAGTCTACTTTATTGCTAGTTACAGTATACGCTTTATCAGTAGCTGTATCGTTTTCAATCAAGCGATAGTCACTAGAACCGGCATTCGTTGCTCTCACCGCATCACTAACCGTTTTCAATTGATCTTCTGTAGCAGCACGACCAGATACAAATACAGGATTAGCCATGTTCCATGCTGTGTTATCTAAACCAGTTACAAAGTTACCGGTTTGTGTTGCACCTTTGTTATCTGTTGCACTTTGGTTGCCCATAGTAGCAGTGCCAGCTTTCACAGTATTGGTAGCTGTCACGGTATTTACATTAAGATCTTTATTCAAAGTAACAGCAATCGTGGAATCATCCCCAGTTTGCGTAATTTTTGTTGTAATATTCGCGTCACCAGCGACCGTTACTTTAGAACCAAGTTTGTTTGTCTTAACGTCGTTATTGTCAGCATCGAATTTCAAACCTGTGTTGATCAAATCTGTTTTAGTGTTGTTAATTTTATCTGTTAAATCAGATTTTGTAGTATCTAACTCTGTTTTAGAAGCAATGTCTTTAATTGTTACAGTCTTCGTATTCGCAGGAGTACTAGTATCTTGTACAGTTAAATCAACTTTATTACCCGTTACAGTATATGCTTTATCAGCAGCCGCACCATTCTCTACCAAGCGATAGTCACCAGCCGCCGCTACATTGACCGCATATGTTTTATATGTGCCATCTGTACCTTCTGTAACCGTTGTATTTTGACCAGCAATTACTTTTACGGCCTTTTGAGCCTCTTCACGGATAACAGTTTTACCAGCGTTATTAATGTTGGACAAATCTGTTTTGGCAACCTTAGTAGGATCTACGTCAACAGTATAGTTACGAACACCGTTTACATCAGGTGTACCACCTGTAAGGGTCATCAGGCCGCTAGTGCCTAAAGAAACCTTTGTATCCATAGCATTTACAGTATATGTTTTTTGACCTGTTGTAGTATCTACAGTAGCTGCTGGAATTGTTACATTATTACCAGCCTCAACGATTGTGCCTAATGCAGTGATATTCTTTTTACCTACATTTGTGATGTTGGAAAGATCTTTATTAGCTGCATTGTCGATTTTATCCTTTGTATCATTTGTTAACGTTACATCGATAGTTTGGTTATTAGCTTTAGTCGTTACATAAGTGCCATCGCCTTTTACAGTCAATGTTTGTTTATCTAACAATACATCATTTTTGCCGTTATTATCATTCGTATTACCTGCAATTTTAAGGTTTACATTGCGCAATTGAGCTACGTTAACTGCATCTGTGTCCTTTGTGCCAGCTGCAAGGTTTGTAATTTGGCGTGTTTCTGTACCAACGCTAGTGCTTTGACCAACAGATACTGCACCCAAAGTAGATGTTGCTACAGAGCCAGTTAAATCTGTGTATCTATTCGCACGGTTATCCGCTGTACTTACATCGTAACCAGCTACACCAGCTGCCGTATTTGCTACGGAATTAGAACCTAACGCAACGCCATCATCTTCTGTTACTTTCGCTTTATAACCTAATGCAGTGCCTTTTTCACTTGTTGCAGTTGCATCCGCACCAAGTGCAGTACCAAAGTTACCCGCTGCAGTAGCACGTACGCCTGCGGCAGTAGCATTTGTACCTGTCGCACCTTTATTATCATAGTTCGCATCAGTAGATGTCCCCTTAGCGCTAAAGAAGTTAGTTTGTGCCGCTTCTACCGCTTCTTTTACTGTATGGTATGTGCTATTTTTAATGCTGAAATCAGGTGCTTTGTAGGTAGAACCATTTGCTTCATAACCAGTATATGTAGGGCCTGCAATGGTCATAGCCAAGTTGTTATTTACATAACGTAATTGTTTAATCGTTGCTGCGTCATTATTATTTTGACCCCCTGCAACGTTAACGATACGACGTGGTGTGCTACTATTACCTACTGCTACTACGCCCGCCTCTGCAGGGTTCATTTCGTTGGTGAAAGCAGCATATGTACTTACTAGAGGATCGTTAAATTCTGTACCTGCCCCAAGTGCAATAGAGTTATTAGAACTAATTTTAGCACCAGAACCTAATGCCATAGAGTTTTCACCAGTAACTTCAGCGCCATTACCAATTGCTGTAGAGTTGTTACTAGATGCTTTAGAAGCAGTACCGATAGCCATAGTGCCAGCTTTACTTGCTGCTGCTGTACTACCAATAGCAAGAGCATTAGCCTCTAATGCTTGTGCCTGACCGCCCAATGCGATAGCATTCGCCTTAGAAGCCTGTGCTGTTCTACCCATAGCGATAGCATTTGTACCTGCCGCAGATGCAGTGTTACCAAATGCGAAAGAATCTGTACCAGTAGCACGAGAAGAATTACCCATTGCTACTGCATTAGCTGCTTTAGTTTTAGCATTAGAACCAAATGCCATGGAATCTGTAGCTGCTGCTGTAGTACGCGCTTTTGTGCCGAATGCAAGAGAACGTGCACCTTCTGTTACAGTATTAGTAGTACCATTATAGGCTGCACTAGGTTCATTACCACTGCCTGCTACCGTGATAGGCTCAGCTGCACCGATGGCAATGGATTGATCCCCCTTCGATTGCGCAGAATAACCCAAAGCAAAACTACCAGTACCACTCGCCCAAGAAGTTGTGCCAATAGCTGTAGAGAAATTACCTGTCGCTGCTGATTGACGCATCATCGCTAGAGAGTTAAAGCCACTAGATAAAGAAGCCGTGCCAATAGCCATAGCAGATGGTTTTGTGGACTGTGCATAATTACCAAGGGAAAAAGATAAACCACCTGTAGCTTGTGCATAATCGCCAATAGCTACACCGGAATAATACGTAGGATCACTAGCCTCTTGAATCTTCGTATTGTGACCAATGGAAATACCATTTAATGCACTACCAGAATAATATCCAGTAGTAGCACTGCCATCTAAGGCACTCATATTACCAGGGTTATTATAATTGTATAAATAACTCCATTGATTACCACCATTTTTAGCTGTTGCATAGCCAGCATTCACGCCATCAATCATAATAGCTGCTGCATTTACAGATGTAATATTCACACCCACTAACAATGCAGCTACAGCCATAACTGTACTCACATGGGCATATGTTTTACCAGTATGTAAGGATTTAACCTTACCCCCACTGCTTTTTACGATTTCCGAAACAACTACATAACACTTTTTAGTTTTACTCCAAATAACATTGTAAATCCGATTCATAATTTAACCTCTAGCTTACAATACACATAAATAAGTTCTTACTCTCAATGACTTTACTGAAACTTCACTATTTCTTCATAATCATTGAATGTCCTAATCATATCAAATTTTTTCTATGCAGTAAATAAAAATTCACTTTATATTCATGATTTGGAAATTTTATAAAATACAGCCAAATATGAGCCGTTTCTACCTCATAATAGCTGGTTACTCCGTCATAATGCCCATTTTTTCTATAATTTATATGATTTTACATGTTGTTTTTATAAATAATTTACAACTAACTAAAGATTTGTATATAATTTTGGATAAAAAAATCTAGAGTTTAAATTTACTATTTTCAGTTTACTACTTGAATTGCAATAAGTATTACTGTTTTCGTTAGATCCTCGTTGCCAGGCTGCATAGGCTGCATCTTGCATTCAGATCAAGGATGGCAGTATCAGCATAGCAGTTATCAAAAAACATTAAAAAATCACGCTATCATCCAAAGTATGTCTCGAAAAGGAAACTGTTTGGATAATAGCGTTATGGAAAACTTCTTTGGTATACTAAAGTCAGAATTGTTATATTTAGAGAAATTTACTTCCTATGAAGATTTTATCAACAAATTAAGAGATTATATTGATTATTACAATACGAAACGTATTAAGCTCAAACAAAAAGAGGTAACGACCATTATCGTTACCTCTTTCCTATGTATATTTTGTTATATCTACTGCTTAACGAACGTGTTTAGCATGTTTGGCACGCATAGCTTCTTTCAAGCTGTAGATTACCATTTCGTTCATGTAGAAACGCAATTCATCATTAGACATGTTAGCTGTATTCTTTTCAAGAATTGCCAAAATTTGGTTTTCATATTCAGCTTTGTTCATGTCAGACACAGTTGTGTGGTTTGTGAAAAATTCTTTGTAATCTAAGTACAAGCGATCTAATGCTACGCGAGCATAGCTATCTTTTTTATAGCGATGGCTTGTGATGTACCAGCTACGACGAACGTTCATGTAGTACAACGCATTGTTAGCAAGACGTTCTTGACCAGACACACGGCCAGTATTTGGTTGACTAGCTTGGAATGCAGCAAATTCAGCAACAACTGCTTTTACTTCTTCGCTAGGAACTGCAAGAGAAACCTCTTGTTCGTTCACAGTCATAGGTGCAGATGCTTGTTCAGGCATCATCAATTGATCTTGAGCTGCATTAGCTTGACCAGCGAAACATACACCGGCAATTGCCATAATTGGTAATAATTTTGTTAATTTCATAGTTCTCCTCTCTCGAAGTGCCCTCCCCAGAGCTACTTCATTTATCATGTACTAGATATTATCTCTTTAGGAACTGTTATCCCCATAGAGATCCCCATACTAAGCATGGTAAATTTATTAATACAGTCAGTAAGCATCTATCAATAATGATTCCGTAGCTTACCGTTTCATTAGTATACACGATACATCGTATTTCGTCTATATAATTTTGCCTTAAATGTAGAAGAAAAATGAAGAGTCGCTATGTGCTTAACTCTATGACAAATACTATAAAAGCCTCCTAATAATACAGTTATAACTCTACTATTAGGAGGCTTTATATATTTAGGCTATTTTACAAAGGGGTATTTATTAAATCTTTCTTAGAATTTATGGGTAAATCCTGCATTTACAGACCAACCAGCTTTATAGTCGCCAGATAGACCTGTGCTAATATCACCGAAGATACTGTTGTTTGCATTGAAACCATAGCGGCCACCGAATGCTAGATCTGTCCAAGTACCTTTAATGTCTTCGGATGTGTATTTAGTAGTAGTACCACTTGTGTACGCAGTTTTCACTGTACCAGAGAAGGCATGGTTCACGCCAACGCGAGTATAGATGTTACCTGCACCGAAGTATTTACCGATTTCAAGGCCAAGACCACCTGCTGTGCTGCTCACACCAGATTGCTCTACATGCATGCGGCCCGCATTGAAACTATCGCCACCGAAGTGAGTGTAGCTCAATTGTGCTTGTGGTTCAATGTATGTACCATTTGAAAGCTTCACAGTTTTACCATAGCGTGCACCGATAGAGTATACATTTGCTTTAGTCTCGCCAGACAATCTTTCACCAATTTCATTACGAATAGTGAAGTCGTTAGAAGCACGACCTACTTGAGACTCGATGTGGATATATTGGTTGTTACCAAGATCTTTCAAGCCATACGCACCAACAGCAAAGGCTTTTTCTTTGCCAGTACCGTTAAATACGTAATCATCGTTGCCACGAAGGTAAGAAACTTGACCACCTACAGTCCAACCGCTGCTAGTTTTAGCATCGTAACCACCTTGAATGCGTGTATATGTAGTATCTGTGTCGATACCTGTTGCATTGAAGCTGTATTTACCGCCCCCAACGCGAGCCCAAATACCTGTTGGTTCGCCTTGTTGCAATACGCGTGGACGATACATATTATCTGTCAATGTTCTCCAACCGTTGATATTACTCATGATGGCAGAACGAGCGCCGCGCATATGAGGTGTATCAAAATCACCTACCACAACATGAATATGACCGTTGTTCTCAGGTTTAGGCGTTGGAGCTGGAGCCGGTTTCACCTCTGGTTTTGGAGCCGGAGCCGGTGTAGGTTTTACCTCTGGTTTTGGAGCTGGTTCTGGTTTTACTTCTGGCTTCGGAGCCGGAGCTGGTGTTGGTTTTACCTCCGGTTTTGGAGCTGGAGCTGGCTCTGGTTTTACTTCTGGTTTTGGAGTTGGTTTAGGTTGTGGCTTAGGCTCAGGTTTTGGAGTCGGTTTTACCTCTGGTTTCGGAGCCGGAGCTGGTTTATTTTCACCATATACGTATTTACCTTGACCATCTTTATCTGCTTGCCAAGTAATGTCGCCTTCTTTAGCATGACCAGAAGTGATGACTGTAAAACGACCAGATTCAGAACCATCAGATGCAATAGCTACTGTACCTTGAAGGTTTCTTTCACCATTTACATAGTTGTGATAATACATCTTATGTGCCAAGTTATCTAAGATCTTATTTACATTCTCTTCGGAAGACATGTCTAGACCTTTTTGAGTTGTGTACACATGAGCAGCCGCACCAGGAGCTGCACTTGTAATATGGATATCACCACCCCAGAAAGAATCTGGTGTCACACCATTATAGGTTTTAGTTGGTGGTTGATAGTTCGGGTCCTCAGTATCTCCAGCTTCATCATTAGGGTCATAAATAAAGTTTACATGACCTTCAAGCTTATCTACATAAATTTTATTAAACTCACTTTGAGTTACATGATTAACATAGTTGCGATTCTTAGAGCCTACAAGTCGATGTACATGGCTAGGTTCAGTACTACCACTTAATTTTCCTTCATGCAAACCACCTTGATAGAAATGATCCCAAGAACCATAATCGCCAAGGAATACATTGATATGACTTGGATGCTTTGCATCTTTATCTGCTAAATTAAATGCTAAGCCGTCCCATAGTGATTCTTTACCATCAATACCAATGTTAATCTCAGACGCATGATTTGGGTCACTTTTAACAATAACATCACCTACCAAAGATAAATCCTTGCCAATAAAATTGCCTGTATTACCATCTACGCCAATATTAACAGTACCACCTTGGGCCACTGCAATAGGAGTGCTCACTTTTTGAGCATCATAAACGCCTTCCTTAAGAGTAACAGTACTGCCACCTTTACTGCTGATGAAAGGCTTATTATTATAACCAATATTAGAAACAGCTTTATCAATAATGACTGTACTACCAGTATCTGCCTCAATGGTAGATATGTAGTTTGTCATTGTACCAGCCTTAAACTTCCCACCGTTATTTGCAGTAATATATGCACCATTAGGTGTAGTAACTAATGTACTTCCCGCCATTGCATACGGCACTACAGAGCTAGCAATTGTTAGGGCAATTGCTAAAGATAATTTCGTTTTACTCACACGTTTCATAAAACCCTCTCTAATTCACACTATAAATTATTATTAAATATTTTTAATTATAATTTATAATCAAAGCCTTGTAAATATGAGGTAAAATTGTCACATCATCTCTAGTAGGCGTTACTATCAATACAATAAAGGCAGCGATCATCTCGCTGCCTTTATTATTTCTACTATTTTATATATTTCTATTTATAGATTCTTATTGATTCGCTTATATGTTCGCCATATAATTATCTTAAGATAGTCAAGCGAGGTTGGGCCTCTCTTCGTTAATGAAGGGAGGGTTGTCTATGAGTGATTATGAGTTAATCATGATAATTCTAGAGGCAATGACTGTTGTCATTGCCTTTGGTGCACTTGTGGCTCTTATTTGTCTTGGAAAAGACAAATAGCCCTTCGTTATCCCCTGGATAATTAGGTAACTGAAAGGCCATTTCATCAATTTTTTTTACTGTGAGATGAGCCCGACGGAACCACTCGCTTGGCTATCTGTTTATATTATAGGGTTTATATCATATATCGTCAAATACAGATAAACAATACTAATATCTTGTGTTATAAACCAAGAGGCAGCGATTATCTCGCTGCCTTTATTATTTCTATTATTTACGTACTAGACCTATTATATCTATTATTTACGCGCCACGCGCATAGCCGCCATCATGGCTGGGGATTTCCAGAGGGATTGGCCTTTATCGCTTACGAGTTTATCGTTATTGTAAAATACGTCTGCATTGTAGTAGTCATCATTGCCAGATGTTACTTTATAACTCAAACCAGCCGTTGTGTACACTGTAAAGTTTAAGATATCCCCCACTCGTTTTACAGAATCTTGGTCTACATACCAGCTATTGCCGTGGTACGTCGTAGCATATACATCTCTACGAGCTTCTACATCACGTGTATTAATGCCGATTAATACGAGTAGAGCTGCCATTATATATACAAATTTGCGCATTATGATTACCTCCGTTTTATGGTGAAAACATTTTATAGTATACTCAAAAACGGTGAAAATCTCATTAAAACTTCAGTTTTTTCTCTATCCTTGATTGAATACGTTCGCTAGCTCAAGGCTCTCAAACTATTAACATTTTTCGTATCAGTTTATTCTTTAGAGTCTAATATGCTCGTCTTTAGCATATACGACTCAGTACGGCCATACTTTACTTTTATAAGATGGTCTTTGGGAATTTGTTTAAACCTAGTAAAGATAGTTCCTCTACTTTTACCACAAGCATTCATTATTTCAGCTTTACTAATACCTACGCCTAATGAAAATAGCCGTGCCTGTAGTAACAAGATGTATATTTCTTGTAATAGTGGATCGGTAATTTCATTAGTGCTGAAAAATTGCTCTAACTTTTGTTTTTCTTCGGATAAACGATTTATGCGCTTATTCAATAGTTCCGTAGCATTATCAATGGTTTTCTCTATAAGCGAAATAAAAGCAATTATAAAATAAGTTAGATCACCGCCATTAATCTCAGCAGTAGTCATTTTAAAAGCATCATAATATTCTTTTTTATTATTATTAATAACTGCAGATAAACGTAACGCCACAAGAGGGTGAAAGTATTTTGCTAAATAAGCCGTTGAAATAAAACGATTCGTACGCCCATTTCCATCATAGAATGGATGTATATAGCCAAAATAATAGTGAAAAAGAGCTACCCGAATAGGAAGAACAAGCATCTCATCATTAAGAACTGCTAAAGCTTGATCCATCTCTTGTATAATATGCGACTCAGGTAATGTTCCTCTATGAATCACCTTACCTTGATGATTAACTATATCTACAGAGTCTCGTCTGAATACAACTCCATCGGGCTGATTTTTATCATCTATTTCACTACTAATGATATCTTCAAATAACGCTCTTATATCTGGGCTACTTTCAAAGGTAAAGCCATGAGGATTCTCAAGAATAGCCTTATATTTACTAATAATACTTGAAAACCTAAGTTTATCATTTTCTCTATTTTGTATAGCCTCTTGGATTTCTCTTCGACTACTATATACGCCTTCAATATCATTACTTGCCTTAATTTCAGTAGATAAGAAAGCATTCATAACATGAGAAATCAGGACTGTAGGAACTTCAGAAACTAAAGTAATAAATGCGCTGCGCTTTCCTTCTAAAGATAGTAACAGTGTTACTAATATAGGGTGATACATGAAAAACGCACTATATGTATTACGCCTATTATATTCGTGGATAGGAATAGGTAAGGAAATTGAGCTTTCAGAGTTGCGACGATTATCTAATATACGTTGCCACTCAGTCGGCTGTTTATAATAAATCTTATGCATAGGTTCAAACTTCATTATATCCCTCCTATCTAACCTAGATAACGATCATAGTAAAAGTACAAAATAATATTATTTTATACTCTAAATGTTATTAATCATAAAGTAATGTTTAAAATCTTTATATTTTGAACATTACTTTATCTAATTATATTAATTATGTTCAAAAATAGCAAATTTTGAACATCAATCAAAAATGTTAAGTAAAATTAGATGCGTAGGTACCACAATACGCATACAAAAAGAGGCTGCTCTACATGAGCAGCCTCTTAAAGTATCTAAGTATTATATTATTAAATTAGAACGTGCGTTTTACGTCTACGCCTACTAGGTATGCAGTTTTATCTTTTTTATCAGTCATGTTGTGAAGTCTAGATACGCCTACCTTCGCAGCTAAGGACCAATCGTTAGATAATTTACGGCTGTGATCAACCCAAACATTAAGGGCTTTCGCATTTGTATGGAGTTCGCGATTTAGACGCAAGTACTCAACGTTGAAGCCTGTTAAGTTTGCTTTTTTATCCCAGTGACCAAGGCGAGCATATAAACGATTACTGCTGTTGCCCATGTAGTCGCCGATAATATTGCCTTTGTGTACATAACCATCGTTATAGGACCAGTGAGCATACCACCAGTTACTTGTTCTACCGCCTTCTAAGCGAAGATTCCAGTCGTCGTGGTTGCCAAGTTTTGGCAAATACACGCCTGCAGTCCAAGCGATCTTAGATGGACTCGGAATAAAGCCAAGGCCTGTAGCTTGGTCTTCACCATATACCATGCCATATACCTCCATGGATGGTAATGTCCATTTAATATCGTAACCAGCGATGCTATTCCATTTATCTTTGGAACGGCTACTTTCATTTTTACCCGTTAAGAAACGACCGTAGTCAGAAAGGCTCAGGTGACGGCCTTCACCGCCCATGATAGATGTTAAGCTCGCACCGACTACAACGCGTTTTGTAGGGGATACTTCAACGCGAGCACCTACAAAGTTTGGATGCTTCACATCGTTGCGATCATCAGATAATTTCGCATATACGAAGGTTGGCTTAATGGAACGCAAGAATCGGAATGTACCGCCCACTTTTACAGGGTTAATGGTCGTTACTTTCACACCTGTTAAAGCATTCATATTGTTGGAAAGATTGAGGGATGATTGGTGCATAGGGCCCCACCAAAGCTCATCTTTACCAGCTTGTACCTCTACGGCACCGATATGTGTTTTCACGTAGCCGTTTACGAGTCGTGCACTGTTGTCGCCAGCAAATAGGTCAGCGCGCGGTGTAATGGCATACGCTACATGGTTGCCCGCCGTACCACGAATGTGCATTTCACCGCTCACAGTAGTGCCGCGATTGTATTTATAACCATTGTTATTGCTGTTTAATGGTTGATACGTGCTCGCCGTACGAACCCAACCACCACGGTTTTGGTTGTACTCTGGAGAATTCGTAGATGTAACAGATACAGTAGCAGAGTCGACTACTACTTTGGACTCTTGCTTTCCTGTTGCCAAAGTTTGGATATCATCGGCATACTCAGTTTCAAGATTTTGAAGCATGGATTGAACAAATTGTGGTGTATTAGCATCCACTTTACTATTCGCTTCTTGTACCCATTCAGCCACTTGTAAACGGCTGTAAGGCTTGGATGTTGGCAATGTATCGATATAGCCTTGCGCATGCAAAGAATCGATCATGTCATATGTTGTAGAATTTAAATTTACATTTGGTGATACAATTTGTGCGCCATAAACTGGAGCAATGGCCATTGCCATAATAGCGCTTGTAACTAATAATTTAATACGTTTCACCCGATAACTCTCCTCAGTGTAATAAAAATTGTACGATTAAAACATACTATATCTCTCAAAAATAATAGTAATAGTGTAAGCAAGCAACTACTTTCATAGATAACAGCACATTAATTCTCTTGAGCCAAGTAATCCATGAGCAATTGATAGCCTTCTTTCATGTTAATTTGAGGCGCCCAGCCCAATGCTTGGAGCTTATCCGCCGTTAAATAATACTTCACAGTTGGTGCATAACCATAGTTATTTGTTTCTGGAATGTCCATCACTACGGAAATGCGGCCCCCTACGACCTCATGAGCTACGAGTTTTGCAATATCATAAATGCTTCTCGTTTCCTTAGCATTGCATATATTATACGCCTCTCCCGGTGCGCCAGCTTTCAGCAATACTAAAATACCCGTTAAGGCATCAGTGAGGTAACAGAAATTCGATAAAGACTCGCCCTTTGTGTGCAAAACGATATCTTTGTTTTGCAACGCGCTTTTAGCGAACTGAATCGACACGCGATTATCCTCACCTGCTACGCCAGGTCCAAAGGTTTGTGCCAAACGAGCAATGGTGACGTTCACACCGTATTCCTTGGCATACGCATAACAGTAACATTCACAGGCGCGCTTGCCTTCCGAATAAGAACTGCGCGTATCTAGATGATTGATATACCCCAAATCATCTTCGGTCATTGTTTGGTAATCCTCGTATTGGATGCCGTATTGCTCCATAGAGGACAAATAGACCATATTCTTACTATTTTGTGCTTTTGAAAGCTCCAAGCATTCTACCGTTTGATTAATGGATGTATGCAAGGTTTCTACAGGATTACTGATAAAGAACTTGGACTGCGTTGGTGATGCGGTATGAACAATATAGTCGATAGGCTCCGCAATATCCTTTACGTTTACCTTTGTAATGGTAAAAGTATCTCTCCTAAAGCCTTCAAAAACAGCTTCTGCTTTTTCTATATTGCGCACATGACCGATTACGCGGATATTTGTGTGTAATACATCATTAGCCGTCATAATGGACTTGATGAGCATAGAGCCAATCAAGCCAGTAGCACCAGTAATCAACATAGTGCGACCACTAAAGAACGTAAACAAATCCTTGTTGCTATTGACGGTCCGCATCAACTCGTCTTGTAGTACTCTGTTCATTATCTATCCTCTAAGTAACTATAAACCAATAACATTCATACTATCTTGTACATCTAAATAGGCTTTAAATGTATAGAAGTCGATTGGCGTTGTAATCTTAATGTTCGCAGGCAAGCCCTCTACTAGATATAAGGTATGTCCAAAGTGCTGCATCATGGACGCAGAATCGATGAATTCTAATTTCTCTTCATTCGCCTTTAGATGAGCCTTATGAATATCACCTAAGAAGAAGCACTGCGGCGCCTTAGCGATTACGCATTGTGAGCGATCTAAAATTTTACCTGCTGTATGAGGCTCCCCCCCTTTTACGAAGGTAGTTTCCGTAGACGGTGCTACGGTAATGGCATTACCATGATGAAGCACGCAAGAAATGCATTCTTCAATCATCGTTTCATTGATGATCGGTCTAACCCCGTCATGCAAGAGCACTACAGTCTCATCATCGAATAGTCTTCGACATTCTTCCAAACCGCGGAAGATAGACTCCTGACCTGTACTACCACCAGGAATGATGGATACAACCTTCGTTAGACCAAATTTAGCCACCAAGGACTCCACTTGAGGAATCCCCGATGCTAAGGATACTACAATAATCTTGTCGATATTAGGGGCATATTGGAAATGCTCCAACGTATGGACAATAATTGGCTTTTGATTGACTAGCAAAAATTGTTTTGGAATACCGGACGAGCTCATGCGTTGTCCCGTACCACCTGCAAAAATGATAGCTACATTCATGGTAATACCCTCCTTTTTTGATAACTACTAGTTAGTGAAATAGTTCTAATCAGTAGATTACAAAAATCAGTAGATTCTACTAGTTAGTTACATTATGAAGTGTATAAGCAAGTGATGCAAATGGTGCAATATCACTTGGAATAATACGGTGAGATTTAGGTACGTAGATCATATCGCCATCTTCAAGAGCGATGTTTTGTTTAATATCTTGTTTCTTGATGAAAGCTTCCATATCTACTTCGCGTACGTATACAGTGTCATCGATAACGCGCACCACTTGGATGTGACGTGGACGAGCCTTTCTAGCTGTACCTTGTGCGCTAGAGATGGCAGCAAATACGTTCATGTAGTCGGCACCTAAGCGGTAGATACCAGGTTTTGGTACTTCGCCCATTACGTATACTTGACGACCGCCGTATTCAGATACGTTAACTGTTAAGTCTGGATCATGGACGTATCTGGAGAACTTCTGATTGAGCAATGCTGTTGCTTCATTCAATGTAAGACCAGACAATTTAACAATACCAGTATATGGTGTATTGATTCGACCATCTGGACCAATCATGAGGGTAATACCAGACTTGCTTGTCGCATCCCCGCCACCAGTAAAGCCGAGCTCACCATTGCTATAGCCTAACATGTGAAGATTGATTTTATCGTATTTAGATAAACGGTATTCCCCAATATCTGTACGAGCCAAGGAGAATACGCTGTCTTTTGGATCAATGTACTCGCCATTTTCAAGAACCATCGTCAACTTTTGTTCCTTTGTAGGATGTTTTGTTTTGAAAGTAACGACCTCTCTACCTTTAACATGGCTATCTACAACAGATACGTCTTGTACCTCTTGATTATAAGAAGTAGAAACGCCACCCATATACTCAACACCAGCTGCATTTGCCATAGCTACATTACATGCCAAGCAAGCGCCTACCAATGCCATTAATAACTTACGTTTGTTCATGTTTATCTCCTTAGTATTACCTTTTCTTCAATCTTAACTTCACTAAAACTGAATCACTTAGCTGCCTTTCATAGGTGTTAAAGTTAATCACTCGTTGAAGTCCGAAGTAAATAAAAGCGTATACTAACATACTAATAATCAGAATATAAATGGATTTGTTTACATCAATATAAGGAATAATATATAAGCCCGCTGCTGTTACTGCAATAGTAACGAGGGACAAGCGGAAAATTTCTTTCCAAAAATGAATGATGTTCAGCTTCATTGTCCGTTGGTAGTACACATTCATAATGAGGCCATTGCCTAGCACCATAGAAAGACCAGTAGCCGCCGCACCACCGACGATGCCGTATGCATCAATCCAGAAGTATGCAAGCACTACGTTTAAGGTACCAACGAGAACATACACTACAGCGCGCACATGATATACATTGCGAGCCTGCATAATAGCAAGACCTACGTTCTGGATTAAGTCGATGGTAAAAGGCGCGATGATGAGCAAGGTAATGATATATACCAAGTCAAAACCATCACCTACCCAGTAATGAAGGAAGCTATGTCCAAATACGATAAATCCGCTGAGGATTAAGGATAATAAATAAAACTGTAAACGTCCTATCTTGAGGAATAAGCTTTGGAACTCTTCGTCGCTACAACGATTCGTAACCATTGCTGTAATCTTTGGTAATAATGTACCAGAAACGGCGAGAGCAATATTCATATAGTTAATATAAATCTGACTCGCAATGGCGTAAATCGCAACGGATTCAGCGCCCATTTTCATGCCTAGTAAAAGCTGATTACTTTGCCAGAACACTTGGTCCACGATAGCAACCACGAACATACTAAGGGATAGATTGCGCATGGAAAGGATAATTTCATTATCCCAGCCGCGGTACACCAATCGAGTGCCCAATTTATTGTGGCAGTATAGAACTTTCACAATGACCAGCACCACATTGAAGATAGTTTGTACGAGGACAACACTCAACGCCGATGGATAAATCATAATCATACCGATAATCGCAAAGGGTTGTAGTAAGATTTGTAGTAAACTAACGGAACGATGGAATATGAAGCGCTCTTCGGAAATGATGACCGCATCAAAGACCTTAGATGCGAAGAGCACCAATAGGTTCAGTAAGAGCAATAAGAAAATATTTTGAGCACTACCGATCATCGATGGCTCTAAGGTAGCCCCAAAGATATATGGAATACAGAAATAGAATATGAGACCTACGAGACTAAGGAGTATGCCAATACCTACGTAGAGGATGAGAGACATCGTTAATAGTTTATCGATTTTCTCTTGGTCTTGTAAGGTCTTATATTTTACTAAAAATCGGGTAATCGTTGCAGATAACCCGAAGTCTAGTACGTTGAAATAAGCGATAACAGAGCCGAGCAAGCGGTATAAACCGAACTCAGCAACGCCGATAAAGGACAGTAGAATCGGTACATAGGCTAAGTTGACGATCGTATTGCCTAGCAAGAGTGCATAGGACAACAAGGTGCCAACCTTTCTCTGTTTGGAAAAATTCTGAGACATAGAGTTTCTCCTATTCTACCGATCAAACATCTTGAAGTTAAATTGGTACTCAATATTCATACTCGACGGATATGGGTTACGCCAATTTGAATAGTAATCTTGTGGAATTCCAGACATCATATTTAAGAAGGTGTACATATAAAATAACAATATGATGTAGCCCCATTTAAAGTTGTAGATTTTATCTTTCACTTGCAATAGGAAGTTAGAATTCAAGTATTGGATTGTATAAGGCATGATAAGAATAATAAAATACTCAAAATATTTTGTTAAACGCGTAATCGGTAAGGAGAAGGAGAACAAGAAGTGTCCTAAAATCCCTAAGAACCAAAGATTTAACAAGCCTTTATACTGTGGCTTTAGTTCCATAATCGCAATGCGAGCAATGGAGAATAAGCCAAATTGTACAAACATGTACAACCCTGTCATCTTAACGGAGTCTACATCGGAGAGGTAATTTAAATAACGACCATCTACTTGTAGAATCCCAAAGAGAGTGGATAGGAACGCTAGTACAATATTTAACTTAAATACGATAAACGTCAAAATAAATACGATTGCGTACTTGTACCAAGAGAATACTCTAGTAGGCACAAAGTATAGTACGGCAGCTACGACAGCACTATAGTGCATAGATGCAGCAAGGGCTACTACTAATAAATATTTCCATAAACTACGTTCTAAACAGTAACGATAACCCCAGAAAATGAGAACCATGCTGAGGCCTTGACGAATACCGTTTAAGGAGAAGAAATATTGTAAGCAGTAGTATAATGCGACGATTAAAATCTGAATTTCCGTATCTTTTGTGTAATACCTAATACCACTCCATAAGAGCAACATAATTGGCAGCTCATAGGCGATGAACATCACTTGATAAGAGAAGTGGAATTGATGTAAGAAATCAACTAACAACAAAAATGTTGGTTCCGGATAGAGGTCATCGATTTTAACCGTATCAAATAGCACTATATACCAGTCATAGTCCGTGCCAATTTCATATCTAAATAAGCCAAAGAAAGTTAAGACCACCATCACGAGGATGGGCATAAACTTTTTATACTGTGGCGGAAGCAATCGTTCCGCCACAATGGAGGCTAGTATAAATATGGCCAGACCAATCCAAAATGCCATAGGATCACCTAGTCTTTCGTGCCACTCATACGTCTAGTGTATTGAACGTAAATAAATGCACCTGCAATCACTAAGTATAATAAACCGCCCGCAACCATTACATACAGTTTACGTGGCCAAGAATGTTTCAATGGTAATGTAGGCTCGTTGATAACACGCATATCCATACCATCGATATTTTCTTTAATTTTTAATTCTTCCAAGCTCTTAGTTAACAAGTTGTATGTATCGGCAGATACTTTAGCATTACGTTGTAATTCTAAGAACTTAACTGATTTTTGAGATAATTGATTAGATTGTTCTACGTTTTGTTTACCTAATGTATCAAGTTGAGCAAGAGCTGCTTGCGCTGCTTCGATGTTATTCTTAGCAACTACGCGTTTTTGTAACAAGTCCATTTGCACTGGGCTGATTGTTACGTTTTCAGAAGCGATGGATTTCGCTACTGTTTTAGATAATTCGCCTTCTAAGTAAGCGATATTTTCTTTAACTTTTACAACTTCTGGATAATCATCAGTAAATTTGAATTGTAATTTAGCTAATTTTTCGTTTTCGCTGAACAATTCTTTACGGATAGATTGAATTTCAGAGTTGTCTGCCATTTGGGAATCTACTAATTTTTGGTTTTGACTATCGATTTGAGACTCAATAGAACCTAATACAGCATTATTTGTATTGATTTTTACAGTTTCTTCTGCTTTTGCCTTTTCATAACCAGAAGTACGTTCTAACAAGATTTTTTCTTGTTCTGTTGGAGAGAATACGCCATTTTCTTGTTTGTATTTTTCAAGAATCGCTACGTCTGCATCCATTTTTTGTTTAGCTGCTTCGTTTTTCTTTTCCAAGATTTTAACTAATGTAGAATCTTGTGCAGAGCTTACATCAGAAATAGCATTTTTCAAAGATTCTACTACATCTCCAGCAATGCGTTGTGCATTTTCAGGAGAATCTGCAGTAATAGTAAAGGACAAGATCGATGTACCACGAGGGTTATCTACTTGCATGTATTTTTTAACAAAATCATCAGCGTCAAAGTTTTCTTTTTCTGCATCTTCATTGCCTAATTTTTTGATAACAGGATTGATAACCTTGTCACTCTTAAGTACGGACATATAGTCTAGTACAGAATCACCACTGGAAATACCTGCTAGAGTTAATAAAGCAGTGTTATTCGCCAACGCACCAAAGGCTCCAGCTTTTGGTTTTACTTGGATCATTACACTAGATTGATACTGCTTTGGCAGCAAGAATGCTAATAAAAGGAATATTACAAAGATGCCTCCCATTAAAACAAGGAGTAATTTCTTATACTCTTTAATAATATCCTTTATAAGCTGATAGGAAATAACTTTCGGTCCCATACTAATCCTTTCTTTGATAATACTTGAACAATCTAATTGTGCCTATTTTTATATCGGTAATAGACTACTACTGCCCAGTAGAGCTTCATTTGCAGCAAGCGCACTATTAGTTGCTTCTTCTTGCCTAAACTCGGATCTATTACTAAAGGATGTAATGTAGCCAATCGCTTCACACGATCATAATACGACGATGCACTAGAGTCACCTTGCAATGCAGTGTACTTGTTGAGCAAACCGATAACTTGGTGAATGTAAATCGTATTGTAACTATTTGGGCAATACTCCTTTAAAAACGTATATTCTATATCCATCTTAAACACATCATCAGAAAAGGTCTTTTCTGTATATAAGGTGCTCAATGATATTTTTGTATCATAGTGAAAGTATTGATATAGACTTCTTTCTTCTATTTTATAAGATGTAACGAATCTATAATAGGAGAAATTAAAAACTTGGTCCTCTGCAACAGATAAATTCTCATCAAATCGTAAGTGATGCTCGTCGATTATGGCTTTTCGATAGAGCTTTGCTACAGGACCTCGAATCCAATCGATAAGATCGTAGTACTCTTCGGCTAAGACACCTTTTATAGGTGCCTTGTGGATACGCAAATCAGTTTTATAAATCTTGCCAGTTCCATCTACATACACATCTTCGATAGAACCGATGACGAGATCCGCATCACGACTAGACTCAATAAAGGATTCCACATAATCTTGAGAAATCACATCGTCACAATCGACGAAAATAATAAACTCTCCACATGCTTCCTCGAGGCCTCTATTGCGAGCCGTGCTAACGCCGCCATTTTCTTTATGGATGACCCGTATTTTTTCGCTCTTTTGTGAAAGCTCATCACATAGCTCCGATGATCCATCAGAGCTACCATCATCAATCAAAAGCAACTCAAAGTTCTTATAACTTTGGTCCAATATAGATTGAACACAAGCGTCTAAGTGAGTCTTTGCGTTATAGACAGGAATGATGATACTAACGAGCGGTTGTTCTATGGTATTCATCATTTGTTTTTCCAATACACATTAAAATTATGATGGCTGACACGACGATCCTCAGGAGGTGGCGTCATGTAGTCGCCAAAGGTATTTTCTAAATACTCGATATATCCTTGCGGTGCGTAGAACTCAGTGTCCTCGAAGGGCAATTTCACATAGCCGTCGATGGACGTTTTTTTCAAGCTTTCAAAATCCCAGTTCCAAACATAGACTGTTAAGCCTACGATTTTAGATTCACTAATGCGATATTTCCTAGCGATAGAGTTTACAAGAGAGAACACCTTTTGTGTATTAAAACCTGCACATAATGTAATAATTGCGTATTTGATGTAGGTTCTAATTTTATTCTTTAACTCAACATTATCCTCTTTAGAATCCGCAAAATGTTTGCTTGGCGTATAGGTAAAAGCAGAGGCATTGCCGATAACACCCAATGCTTTTTGAGTGAATACGTGCAACCGTTCCCGCAACGGACACGCTGGGATACCGTCTACTGGGAAGACATCGATAAAAGCATGGTATTCTCTATATTTCTCTTTCAATGTGTGTTCGTATAGAACTGTTTCCGTATCGCCTACGCGACCAAAGGACATATGCCAATTCGGATTATTCTCCAAGGAGTCCGCATGATAACGAGGGTTAGATCCATTGTATAGTTTGAAGAACCGCTCGTAGTCCTCTCTCGGCATAGCGATATCAATATCATCATCCCAAGGAATGAAACCTTTATGACGGATGGCGCCTAGCAAGGTACCGCCGCATAAAAAGTACTTAATATCGTGCTCCTCGCAGAACTTAGCTACGTCTTTTAAAATATTGAGCTCTACTTCTTTCAGTTCTTCTATGGTTAATTCTTTTACGATTAAATCTTTCATTACATCATTCCATTTTCTTTAAGATATTGATTGTATAAAGAAATAAACTGACTATTTTCCTTAGAATCATTAGACATTGGCGTAATCATGATGGTGTTGTGGAACAAGCAGTAATGTGTAGGCAATTTATCTGCTGCCTCTGTAAACACGTTAAGTAGTGCCACTCTAATATCTACCAAAGAAGTATCTATCTCTTTTAAAGCATCCATAATGGATACGACGGATCCGCCAGTATCTACGGAATCGTCAACAATTAAGATTCTTTGTGCTTTACGCACTTGTTCAACAACAGCGTCATTAGGGAAGGAGATTTGGCGTTCTTTAATTTTGTTATGAACACCAGAGTTGACCTCCATTTTGCGAAGCATAAGCTTCACGGATTTAGGCAATATCTTTAATAGCGGTGCTACGGCAGTCTTTAAACCACTCGCTTGGCGCTCTGCGTAAACAGGTACGATAGGCACCTCAAGTCGATCACCTAAATGTTTACCGATTAAGTAACCACCTTTAGCGATAAAGATGATTAAATCCGGCTCATACGTTTCTTTAACAAGATCAGCTAGTTCATAGCTTCTTTTTTGTAAGTCGTTTAACGACAATTCGATACAATCCATAAAAATCTCCTCGTTGGATAAACGATAATATCCGGTCTAGAATGGTGAATTTATGGGCTATTGGAATGCATGGTGAACTAGTGAAAGTAGCGCTTTCTATGGCAGCAATAAAGGTTTCTGGCGTTTCTGGAGCTATATCAGTTTCCATATAGTCCTTGCCAATTTCAATCCACGTGTGGATATCTCCGCCGATGACCTTGCGCAAATTATATTTTTCCGCTATTTCATTTTGTTTTATATCATAGTCAGTACTAATATTCCGACCATTGTGAACCTCGATACAGTCAATTTGAGACTGTAACTTTTCAATGTATGGTTCTTTCAAAACGGTTTTATATCGCTTCTCATCATAAGGGTGTGGAACGTAGACAATACCACCTTGTCGCTTGATTTCAGCCACCGTTTCCTCCGGCGACATACCGCTATTTATATGTTCGTTAATATACAAACCTATAATTTCCCCAGCCGTAGTCATAACCTCTTCCCCTAAGATGACATGAAGCTTATTCCCTTTTCGTTCACAATACTCTTTAAAGGCCAATGCCCCTTTTAAATTGTTATGTTCTGTAATGGTAATATGCGTAATCCCTTTGTTGAGGCAAAGCATATGAAGTAACCAAAACGGCAACATACTATCATGTGAATATTTAGTGTGAGCATGACAAACTAATTTCATAGAATTCAAGCTCCTTTTACTTAATTATGTTAGCTATAAAATCAGCTACAATTGGACAAGCTTGTCCTTTTTCAAATGTGCCTAACCGCTCTTGATGAGCGTGTAGTCGTTCTAAGTATGTTTCTTTATCGTACTCTTTGATGAGCTGTCCTAATGCTTCATTAGTCAAAGCAAATGGATAAGGCCACTCCTCTAGCGGTGTACAGTAATTCGTAACAGCCTCATACTCCACCTTATCAGGCGTATAGAGGAAACAAGGTCGTTCTAACAGACCAAAGTCCCATACGGAGCTAGAGTAGTCCGTAACGAGCACATCTGCTACGAGCAATACCTCTTGCATATCGTCGTGACTAGATACATTAATCACATAATCAGGGATATTACTGTCGTTTTCTAAATAGTAATGGCCACGATACAAGATTTTCCACTGGCCCCCAAACTTTGCTTCCAAGTTCTGTTTCAACGCAGGGAAATCGATGTCGTACGTACTGCTGCCTTGGAACTCTCGGTACGTAGGCGCATACAATACATAGTTGTAGTTTGGATCTAGTTTCATGTTTGAAAGTATCTCCAAACGCTTAGCATCCATAGTAGCACTATCTACGAAGAACATATCATCACGGGGCAAGCCAGAGTCGATAAATTGTTCTTCTTTTGCATCAAAGGCTTGCGCAGCATAGTACGTAAAGAGCTTACAAGAGGATAGGAAGTAATTAAATTTATGTGTCATATGGTAACGCACGCGCCCCATCCAGTTCCAATCTAACAACATGCCCCATTTCTTATAGGCACCGCCCCCATGCCAGGTATTGATATACACTTGATTACCAGTAGTCGGCAAAAAGGCTTCTAACAGGTCATTGAAAACGATGACCTTAGAGGACAAATAATAGTAAAAGTACTGTAGTGATCCTTGTTTTACAGTGATAATGCCTTGTCGGCGTAACTCATCATAAGGCTCAGGATTGTTGAAAGACCATACGATTTCGTACGTATCATCGTTCTTCATGTACTCACTAATATATTTAGGGCTACAAGTGTAGCCTCGACCTTCGTAAGCTCTAAAGAGAATGCGGTTCTTCTTTACAGGAATAAAGAAGGCAATCCCTCGAAAGACAATTCTCGCCGCTACTTGGGTGCATAAGCCACCAAAGTTAATGGCTAGATAGACTGCTTTTACCTTGCGAAGTTTATTCTTTAGCTCTCGTAGATTCATGGTTGTACTACTTATCTAGTTCCAATAAATGTTCTACAAACAGTTTCATATATTTAACATCCCCAGTAGTTACGCGGATATAGCCTTTAAGGATGTCGTAACCAGATGTTTTGATAGAAATCTTTTTCTCTGTAAGCAAGCGTTCAGCCACTGTTTCAGCGTCTGTTTTAGCCTTAATTGTGACGTAGTTACCACCTTGGAATACGTATTCGTAGCCTGCCTTATCTAGTTCAGCCATGAGGTACTCACGACCTTCTAGCTCGATAGCGATAAGCTTTTGAGTAAGCTCTTTATTGTTGATAAGCTCGTTAGCAAACAATAAGGCAATAGAGTTTGTATCAAAAGTTGGTCTCGCATTGTTAATCATCTTTACGATTTTAGCGGAAGATACAGCATAGCCGATACGACACGCTGCAATGGAGAATAATTTAGAGAACGTACGCGTTACGATGATATGATCGTATTCTTTCAACAATGGCATCTGTGTGCCTTCGTAGAAGTAATGATATGCTTCATCAATGATTAAGAGAGAACCAGTAGCCTTTGTTTTTTCTGCTACGAGGCGGAACTCTTCATCAGTGTAAGGACGACCTACAGGATTGTTAGGATTCAACATGGACACGATGCTTGTGTTTTCATCGATACACTCAAGTAAGCGATTCAAGTCGATATCAAAATCCTTTGTTACATCAACCTTTTTATGGTTTAAACCGTACATATTCGCATATACCCCGTACATTTCAAAGGTTGGGAATACGCTAACAAAGTTAGAACCTGGTTTGCCAAAAGCTTCAAAGATATATTTCAAAGCCATTTCAGAACCATCTGTAATAGCGATATTATCTACGGATACACCGTGGAATGTAGCCAAAGAATTGATGAGAGGATCTTTATCTGGATACGTAGAAAAGAACTCTGGCGTCAATTTACTTTTAACGGATTCAACCACCTCTAGTGGCAAGCCACCAGGGTTTTCATTCATATCTAAGCGCAAAATACCTTCGCGGTTACCACCTGGGTATTTGCGTTCCAATTGTTCAATTAATGGATTAATGTACATAGTGCCATCTCCTGCTATCTATTAATATAATGGGATTTCTCATGTAGGAAAAATGTAACCATATAGGCTACTTAGAATGTAACTTTATTGGCTACGTTGAATTGATTGATCATCTTCGTAATCGCTCTAATTTCCTCAATTGTTAAGAGGATAGAGTTTTTCTTATTCAAGATGCACTGAATAAACTCAGAGATTTCATAACGCAAGCCTTCACCATCGAATTTGTAGAAATACTTACGGTTCATGTTAAGATCTTCAAAACGAACTTCAAAGTATTCTGTTTTCCACCATGGCGCAGGAACGTAGATATAGCCTTTATCGCCGGAGATAATCATGTCCCCTTCGCTCTTGCCGCTGATGGCTACATTGGATGTAGCTACTGCATTTTCATAAGAAACTAGAATCTTAGTGAACATATCAAGACCCTTATCGTCATTGCGACTGAAGAATTGAATGTCTTTATAATCTAAGCCTAAGAACTTAACAAAAGCTAAGAATGGATAGGATGCTAATGCGTTAACGCTACCCCCATCGACTAGGCGAATTTGTTCAGCTAGTTGTTTACCCAAGATTTGCGTAAAGTTAGCATCAACGCTCAAAATATTGCCGATAATACCGCTTTTAGCCAAGGCAATCAATTTACCAAAGGCTGGCGTATAGGCCGTTTTCAAGCCTTCCATAAAGATACATCCATTGACATCTGCCAAGTCTGTAATCTCTTGAAGTTGCTCATCTGTTACGAGAATTGGGAACTCTACTAAAACGTGCTTTTTATGTTTCAAAGCATTCATAATTGCTTGGAATTGATATTTCGGCTCCACTACGATGTATACCGCATCAATAGCATTGTAGAACGCTTCTTGATCAGGGTAGATCTTGAGCTCATAGTCCTCTACGAGTTTATCTAAATAGTCAGGTTTATTCTTCACATAAACAGCGCCTGTATCCATACCAGATACGTATTTAGCTTCTTCTAAGAAGCGCGCCGTTACTTGTTCTACACCATGACAGCCTAATTTTATGGTATTTGTATTTCTAATTTCTGTACTAGATATACCCTTCGTTCTATCTAAATAAATCACTTCGCAATATTCATTAAGATAATCAAAATGGCCCTTCCAGTCAGAACCTACTGTAAAGATATCAACATCGTATTTCTTGATATCATCGATTTTTTGACCGAAGTATTCTTCAATAATAATTTCGTCAGCAAAGCCTGTTTCTTCAACATTCTTAATGCGAGTCATCAAGGAGTCACGAACATTTAACTTGCCTCTATTTTTGTCAAAGTCACCTGATGTAACCCCAACAATCAAGTAATCCCCTAATGCTTTTGCATTTTTTAAGAGATTATAGTGGCCTTCATGAAATAAATCATAAGTACCGTATGTAATAACCTTTTTCATATTTGCACCTATATATTAATACGCACCTTTACCCTTAAGAACTGCTAACACAGTTTTCACTAGATACACAATGTCAATCCATACGGACCAATTGTGTACATACCAAGAGTCCATAAGAACTCGTTCTTCATAGGTCGTATCACTACGACCACTTACTTGCCATACCCCTGTAATCCCTGGTGGTACGAGGTAGAAGTCGTTAATATATTCGCCATATTTTTCAACTTCTGCACGCACGATCGGTCTTGGGCCTACAAGGCTCATATCGCCAATCAATACATTCCACAATTGTGGCAATTCATCAAGACTTGTTTTACGAAGGAATTTACCAATTTTTGTAACACGAGGATCATCTTTTAATTTGAAATCACGTTCCCATTCTTCACGGGCTTCAGGATTTTCTTTCAAATAAATTTCCAAAGCCTCTTGTGCATTAGGCACCATGGAACGGAATTTGTAACAAGGGAATTCCTTACCCCCTTGACCTACACGTTTATGACCAAATACGATAGGACCTGGAGAGTCTAAGTAAATTAAGATAGCTACGATAGCTATTACAGGCAAAATCAAAAAGCCACCGATCACTGTAGCTGTAATATCAAAGATTCGTTTAAAGAGACGATTGCGTCGTTGAGCGAGGTTATTTTTTACCTCTAAAATCAAGGTTTGTTCATTCATCAAGCCCCGTGCTTGAATATTCGCTGCAGGAATACCGAATAACTCAGGAACGAAGGTTACCTTTTCAACGAGAATTTGCAGTTTATTAATCAAAGTGACTAATTTGTGAGATTCCAAGCCTGGCGCACAGACGAGAACATTTGGAATATTATATTTCTTAATTACTGCTTCAGCATCGTTGAATTTGCCAAGGCATTCGTATTTGTTAGCTAATACAGAGGATTTAGGATGATCATCTACAAAACCTACAATTTTGTACATCGCAAGCGGCATATTGCTAAAATGAACGTCCACGAGCTCTGCTGTTTTACCAGCCCCTACAAGTAATACAGGAATAGCTAAAATGTTCAATTTAATAAGTGTACGAGCTAAGATATAACGGAATACAATGATGTAAAGTAATATAAACCCATAAGATAAAATCACGAACAAGCGGGATACATTATTTATAATATGACCTGCGTACATTAAAACGATAGACAATACGATACCAATAGTAATACTGCGGAAGATGATTTTTACCTTTTCCCAGTAGGATGTATCGATTTTATAACCGTGGTTCAAGAAGAGAACTGTTATAAAAAGAAGAGGTGTTATAATATAGGCATACCAATAATCGATATGCAATACCATGTCACTTTCACTAAATGGTAAAAGCAACCTCAAATTATAAGCGGATACAATGCCGCAAATAACAGAAATATAATCGACAATTACCATTAAGGTCTTAACGATGACATTAGAATTAACGTATGTATTTTTCATATATACTCCCTCATAACTACTAAACTAGTTATTTTAATTAATCTAACTTCCCATTTTTAATACATCAAATATGTATCATATAAATACACTAATCATACGAATACACTACAAGAGGTTATAATTAATGAAAAAAACGATTAGCACAGTAATCATTCTCTTGATTATTGCTTTTATTTGGAGTAATTCATATCAAGCAAAGACTGACTCCGTTCAGCTTAGCATGTTCTTTACTACAAATATACAACCCCTATTAATCAAACTTGGATTACATCCAAATGTAACTATTCTAGATACCTATGTGCGTAAACTGGCTCACCTTACAGAGTTTATGGCTCTCGGTGCAGTTATTTACTATACATTCAAACAAATTTTTACAACCCATATAGCCAAAAAAAGTATCCTACTGGCAATCTGCATCGCTTCATTAGATGAAGTCATTCAAATTTACACACCAGGTAGGACAGCAACAATTGGCGATGTTCTGCTTGATACAACAGGCTCTATGATTGGTATTCTGATCATGAAAGGCCTTCTCAAACTATTTCACTAAGCTGCTTATCCTAGAACTAATCTCCCCATTCTAAAATAAAACGCTCATTTATTTCTCAAATCTAAACTCTCTTATATTAGTTATCTTCGATGTATAATAACTTTCTCATTATTTATACTTATAAAAAAAAGGTCATTTTCTCAACACAACATCAAGAAAACAACCTTCTTTCTTTATATAATGATACTAAACTCTCTTAATTCCATTATATTAATTTTACCATATTCTCATGTAGTTTTCATATAAACTATTTATAAAATGTTACATTTTTTACTCATAAAATAGCTTATATATTGGCACCTCTAATAATACAGCTAAACACTCTAAATTCTGTATTATTAATGCTCTAACCAACCACGGAATTTATGAGATGTACCGTCATTGGAATCTAAATTTTCTAAGTATACATAAGAGTTTTCCATGTCTACTTTAATACCTAAAGATTTCTTCTTAGATTTTGCCATATTAATAGCAAGACCTAATACGTTTACAGTCTTAAAGAAATATTCTGTAGCAGTTAACTCTTCTAAATCATGATTTGCATCTGCGATCATACGCAATTTATAGTATTTAGAATCACCATACATTTTAAAAGTAAAGATGGCTTGTTTAGATACTGCATCAAAATCGATTTTATATTTTTCAATAGCCCCTTCTAATGTAGTAAGAGTGCTATTAGTAGTAGTGTCTACCACTAGATTCATGATCAAATCCATTGGATTGTTCATCATCATAAATGTAGTACTCATATCTTCTCCCTCAATATTTATCAAATCCGAATTATACTAACCCCAAATATTAGTATTTGATATTCAATAATTTCGATATTGATAGTATACATGATAATTCTAAAATTTTTACAGAAAAGTTGTAAAATTTTCATGAATTCCTCATCTTTAATTAAATGTAATTATTTTATTCAACTTACCTATTTCTTAGATTAATAAATGAAGAAACTTTATATATCGAAAAAAGCTAGTATTCAAAATAATATATTTTGAATACTAGCTTTTTAGTTTAAGTTAATTCTTAGCCACCCTTTCATCGGATAGGATGCTTATAGTTTTATCTTAAAATATTAGTCAATAATTATTTTAAGTATGGCTTTAAATTTTCATGAACTTGTACCATATATTGATCAAGTAATTCATAGCGTTTTCTGTATTGACTACGTTTTTGAGATTTGATTTCTTCAATTGGCTTGCGATATTCTTCTAGTGGAATTTTGTAAAATCTAGGATCTTGTGAAAGTTCGCCACCACTTTCTTGCCATAAAGAATCGAGTTCCGCCACTTTAGCCCGATGAATACGTATTAAATGTGTATTGGCATAAAAACCTTCATCAGATACAGCATAGATTGTTTCTACACCACATTCTTTAGCAATCAATCTAAGTAAATACATGATAAAGTTTTTTGGTCGATAACCAAACATCTTTTTGGTAGCTATTTTTGCATTATCTAAACCATCCTTATAGCCTTGAATCGTACCAATCCACATGGCTTTTTCCCCATTAAAACCTTTACCAAATCGGAAGTTAGCATGATATACACCTTGTGATTCTAGTGTTAGTAATAATGTTAACAAGCCTTCTTTACGTTGCCCTGGGCCATAATAGAGTTGAGCCTTCATATTCAATTCTTCTGATTCCCAAACAATGAAACCGCGCTTAATACGGCTTACATCATCCCAGATATTAGTTTCGTCAACAGAATACATGGATTGAATGGCTTCATCAGTAAATACATTTTGTATATAATCAAAATGATTGATAATAGCCTCTAACCGCTCATTAGCAGTGGATTCTTTAAAGAAAAATATACGCGTCATCAACTCATATAAACCAATTTGACGATATAGTAATTCTGGATCTGGTTTATAATTAGCAAAATAATTTTCTAATCTTTTCATATGTTGGCGACGACCTAAGGATCGAGCCGTGTGCAATACAACTCGTCTCGTTTCTCTCCAACTGCGCTTACCATATATTTTTCGGCCTTTTGCCCATTGATCTTGTATATATTGAAACACCTTTATCACCTCAAATAACGAATCTCTTAACTAAATCCCCTATCTATACAATATTCATTAAAAGATGATTAACATATGTTAATCATCTTTTTTTGAAAATAGCTTTTCTTCATGGTTAATTAACCAAGTTGTTAATAAACTCCAATCTCGTGCTTCTTTAGCATGATTATCTATAGGTCTTATCTGAGTTACTGGTTCAGCTGATGGTTGATTACTTTCACCATAATCAGATCGAATATCCCCCATAAGTGAATCGGTAATCCATTGATAGGGAGTCACCAAAGTTTCTGGTGGGTCATCAAACAAAGATGGCGTAATCGAGTAATACTCAAACCCTTTTGGTGCTATCGCCTCAATAATAGTTGGCATTAAACTCATATGAGTCCCTTTTTGAGTAGTAATCATATTACTATCTAAATCAGGATGTTGTAATAACGCAACAGTGCAGAACGTGTCGCGTAATGTATAGTCACGATGAATGAGAGACGTATTATTCAACGATCCAAATAAATTTGAATGGTCACCAGTAATAATAAATAAACTATCTGGATAAGCCTTTTTCATAGAATCGACAAATGAAAAGAGAGCCTTATCACTATACCGATATGTAGCCAGTTCCTTGTTCCGAGTCTTGTTAGAACGTAAATCCTCACCTACATGAGGCATAACTTTTTTAGGATCATAATCGAGTAAAGAATCCTCTATCTTGTATGGACTATGGTTTGATGTCGTATAGATAAAATGGAAGGTTGGTGTATCAAGAGCTTTAATTTGTTGCTCCATATTTTCTAAGAATACATGGTCATAAACTCCAACCCATGTCTTTGGTGCATCAGGACCACAGAAGATAGATGCACTTTCTACTCGGTCAAAACCTTGAGCCTTACCAAAATGATTAAAATTACCATATGACGCATTGCCGCCATACCAATATATGGTTTGATACCCCAGCTGCTTCATTTGATAGGCAAACGATGTAGGAAAGGCTCCATTCCAAAATTGATCTCGTTCATTGAGTTCTAAACCGGCATCATAGATACCACTCATAAGACTAACAATAGATGGTCTTGAAACATTACCAGCAGGTAAAAAATTTGGAATTTGTACAGTATTCGGCTGGCTTTTAAAATCCCAAAGCCCTGGACAAATATTGAGCAGCTTATGTGTTTCGTCTAAGGACCACTGAGGAATACTTTCACCAACAATAAAGAAAATATGTTTAGGTTTCTTAATCTTTGACCCTTTAGCCATTTTTTTGAAAGCATATAGAGGGTTATCGAGTTGTTGCCACGTGTTTTTATATTCACTGGGAACAATACGGTGTATGGCATCATTAACATCCTCTTCGGAAACAGTGTATTCAGAGCGTAAAGGGTGTTTGTAAACGGTTTCCAATGCACATAGATCTGGTACTGTAGCACGAGCAAAGAAGATATCTTCTTTAACCACTGTAGGAATTGTATCCCATTCAGGTTTATTATCGTGAGATAAGGTACCACCATAGCGGAACCAATAAAAACCTACTACAGATAGAGCCACTAATAATATATTCCACCCAACTATCATCCACGTATCTGTCAAATAAGACTCTGGATATGGAATGGACGGCAAGGATAAGAATAGTGTTCCCATATACCAAGATGCAATAGCAATAGGAATAAAACCTAATAATACAAGTGCGCCTCGATCTTGATTAAAGAATATATCTATCAAATTGCGTTTCTCTGCATGATTACCATAGTGAACCATATAGTTATAAGTATCATGGAAATGCTTATAAAATATCATCTTACCTGCAAAGGCTGCGTATAGTATGCAGGAATAAATAGTTAATCCCACTAATCGTACAACATCTTCTATTTGATGAGACCCTTCAAATAGTAATGCAGGGAGCGTTACCAATACTAAGGGTAGTAAAAATACGTAGGCATCAAAATCCATCCCCCACCAAAAACCATATCGTAATGAACCTATAGCGGCCTGCCATCTTCCATTCCAAGAGGAGTATGGGTTATAGACTATCATAAAGATAATTCTAAATATGGTTGCTAATATAGGTGCCCAAATCATTAATTTTATATTTTGTTGTAAGGATAAATAAAATTGTTCACTCATTATATAGCCTAAATTTACAGGGGGACTTGCTTTTATATTAATTATAGAAAAAGATATGCTTATAATTTTCCATTAGATTTAATCAAATAATACAGTTTTACATACTTAGTAACAGTATACATGTAGTGGTATAAAGATAAAATAAAACCAAATTTACCGTCTAAAAAACCTCTTTGTAAAATATAGATTTTAAAGAAGGCCCATTGAGGTCTCAAAATGATGTCTAGCAAAAATGAACAGGATTTACCTTGCTCATAATAATTTGCCGCAGCAGCTGACGTATATTTGTTAACTTTATTAAGATACTGTGTCCAGTTATCATAAGTATAATGATATAACTTTCCTTTTAATTTATCTTTCGGGAAAGGACTAATAAATGCTTCATGGACAAAGCCTTCTACGGTAGCTCCTTCTTTTGGCATTAACCGTAATACCTTATCTGGGCGCATGGTTCCATGACTAGCCTTATTATGACGGAATAAACTATGACGAGATAACCAATATGCCTTTTGCTCTCCACTATTTACAGCTTTTAGTATTTCTTCATTTAATTCTGGAGAAACTCGTTCATCTGCATCAATAAATAAGATCCAATCACAGGATGCTTGACTAATGCCAAAGCGTCGCTGCTGAGACCAGTCATTATTTAATGGATGAGGTATAACTACAGCACCTAATGACTCTGCTAGTTCTACAGTTCTATCCGTACTACCATCATCAATCACTAGAATTTCATTAGCACATTGAATGCTCTTAATACAATCTACAATATGTTGTTCTTCATTTCTAGCTAATATGATAGCCGTAATTGTTGCCATAATACACCTTTATATTTTATATAAATCAAACGAATGATGCGGCTCTTGTTCTTCAATGGATGGCAATTGCATATAATCACCATACATGTGTTTTAAATATGAATCATATTGTTCAAAAACCTTGAACTGATGTCCTTCAAATTCTACATCAATTAAATGATTAAACAAATCTGATTCCATCAATTCTTTTTCAATGGAATCACCTTCAAAATTCATAGCATATTTAGAGGAATCAAAATCATAACGGTTAAATATTTCATTAGATTTATTCAGAGCCCATTTTGCAAAAGGCTTAAAGAACCAAGTAAATTTCTTGCGTTTCCCTCTAATTCTATATATAGATGAGATATACATATGTAAGAAACGGCTACACAAAAATATATCTTTCTTCATTTTTTTTATTTCTGCTACATTATCAGGCATACCATTAACGGCAAAAATATCGACAAAAGCACCATATTCCAAAATATATTTATGAGGAAACTCTTTTAGATACGTCTTTTTATTAAAGATCTTTGCCATTCTTGTTACATAAAAGCTATCTAAATCATTAGAGTCCATTATCCCAAACTCATCAGAATTCATATTTTTAATGATGTTCTGTAATTTCTCATAATCTGGTCGTGGCATCAGAATATCAATATCATCATCCCAAGGAATAAAGCCTTTATGTCTAATAGCCCCAATTAATGTACCATAGGCTAATGAATATCTAAGATTATGTTCTCTACAAATTTTATCAATAAAAACTAGAACAGGTAACATTAAGTTTTGTGTATCCCTAATATTTTCTACTAACTCCATTATACTCCCCTATTAATATAATGACCTATGACTAATATATTATCCTAGTGAATCCTTTACATTATTTGCTAAAAAATCTTTATCGTAATAAATAGCATCATCTACAGTATCAAACTCTAATATACTAGTCTTATCAAATTCTTTTATTTCTAATTTTAGTCTATCTAGATGTTTCATATATAGATATTCCCAAACATGATGATTATATTCATCTATACCTTCTACATCTAGAATAACTTGTCTAAAGTTCTCGCTAAATTGTCGATCAAAATAGACAAATCCTAACATAATATGGCCACTAGGTGCTCCTATTGTTACATCATTTATATAGCCATATTCATTAGTTGTTACAACCCACTCATCAGTATTACTTTCTACATAGATAGTCGAGTAAAAGCCTCGATATTCATAGGCATTAAATAGGTTTTCCGGATAATAGTTATCTACAGAGCAAATATAAGTATTATCTAGTCGATCTAACACTAACCGCAATGATGAAATATTATCTTGCGTATCATACTGTTCATTCACAACAATTTTTACATTATATTTATCTTCCAAATAGAAGAACATCTCTTTTTTATAACCCACCACAAGGGTAATATCAGTTATACCAACAGCCTGTAATTGTTTGATTTGTCGCTCTACAAGGACTTCACCCTTAACAATACTAAGCCCTTTTGGACAATAATCACTAATAGGTTTAAAGCGCTTAGATTTACCAGCTGCCAATATAATCGCATTGGTTACTTTATGTTGTTCAATGTAATCATACTGCTTATGATTTACATACTCATTAAATTCACTTTTCGAAATCATATGCTGAAATTAACCCACTTACTACTATACAAAATCCTATCAACATTTGGCTTATAGTCAATTCAATACCAAACAAGAGATAGGAGAAAATCGCCGAAAAGGCAGTATAACTAATATTTAACGCCATCGCTCTACTAACACCAATGGTCGCTAACGCTCGGTAGTAACAATAATAGGATGTAGATCCAAATATTGCAGCCATTCCTATATAAGCAAGACTAGAATCAAAATCTATACTTTCACCATAATGAAAGAAAACAAAATATAAAGTCAGTAGCGTACCATAAGTAATCATAGATAAATTTTGTCTAATACAAATGGCGCTTAAATTTGATATTTCTCCTGATTTCATACCATAAGAACATAAAACAGCTTCACTACCCCAAGCACAAGCACACACTAAGGCAAAAATTATCCCCATTATACTTCTATTTGTATGGCTTTCATCACTAAAACCTAGGGCAATAATAAAAGCAATAGCTATAAATAAAGCAATAACTTGATATGATCTTCGTCGTTCTTTCAAAAATATATAAGCAAAGAAAAGGCCGACTGCTGGATAAATAGAACTAACAATAGCAGTAATAGCAGGCCCAGTGTATTCAATGGCTAAAATAAAGGAACACATCCCGATGGGACCACCTAAAAGTGATCCAAGCCAAATATATTTTGACTTTGCTTTTTTTATATCTTCAATAACAGAATTAAATCGTCCCGTAACAAGGATAGATATATTAATCAGTAATGCGCTGACCATATCATGGATAAATGTTATAAATATGGGAAGTAATAAGGGGACCATAAAATATATGGAATATATGGAAAAATAATATCCCATAAAACTAGTATCAGCACCCCAAAATATACCTGAAAGAAGAGCGTTAAGCATAGTTATCTACCAATTCGCAAAATTCAGGTAAAATTCGCGCCTCATCGAATACAATTTGATAGAACGTTTTCGCATAATTGTATTGTTGCTGAGCATAAGAACTATTCAATAATTCTTGATCTTGTTTCGCTTCGCACCAATTACTCCACAATAGTCCAACAATAGCAATATAAGAGTATATCTTATACCGTTTTAGCGGTGTCGCTTGATGCTCAAAATATATGTCGATAATTCGATCAATCTCTTGTCGGTTAAACAAGGAATATACAATAAACATAGCCACATCTAAATCTGGATCCTGCATAGCAGCATATTCAAAATCTATGAGATATACATCTTGATTTTCGGTAACTAAAAAATTGTCACATACCGCATCAATATGGCATAAAGTCCAATCCTTTACCAAGTTCTCTATGATAGGCTCTAAAGACTCTATATTCTTTTTTGTTTCCTTATAGTCCTCATATTTACTAGCATTTGGCATTAATGATTCATAATAATTAATATGCTCAAATACATCAAAATAATGCTCTACTCGATGTGATTGATTGTGAAATTCTTTCAATCGCTTTAAACACGCATTAATTTCGTTCCAATCCTTTGGGTTAACAGTATGAGAGTTTTCTATAAATTTTGAAATTTTATAGCCTTTGTCTCTATCAATATAAACTATAGGTTCTACAAACTCTTCATCCTTTATAGCTTGGTAAACATCATATTCTTCATGTCTATTAATTATTTTATCTGTATTAACCCCTGGAACCCTAATGATATATCGTTCATTATTAAGGCTAAAGATAAATGAATCATTTGTCATACCTTGTTTCAAAGGTATAAGTTCTATATCAGTATTTTGTAAATTGAAAACAGATTTAATAATATCTAAGATATGCAATGTATACTACTCCCTATTTATATACATAAAAATCCCTTATTTAATAGTATCCCCGTGCTTAATACGCCATGCCGCGAGTTCGCGCATATTTTTAATCATATCCCCATAGGATTGAGGCATACTCGCACTTTGTTCTAAGACTTTTCCGTTTTTATCTAGATATAATCTATGGTTAAAGACAAATTCCTCTTGTGTAAACAAGCTTGGCACCATCGCTTCATAGGTTTGACCAGGTCGTCCCGCTAGTTCTGCCAAGGTTGGAATGATTTGAATGCTCATGCCAAAGGCGTTTGGAGCGAGCCAGTCTTTATGGATGCCTCGACCGTAGAAGATAATAGGAATCGTAGATGCCACATTAGGCCCTACTTCACGAGCAAAGTTAAATCGTTCGCTATGGTCACCTGTGATGACGAAGAGCGCAGACGGATCTGCTTTTTCTTCGTTACCGATAAAGTTCCCCATCACATGGTCTGCATACCAAATATGGCCCATTTCGTTTAATTGTTTTTCATCATCGGAAATGGAATCAGGTACATGACCTTTTACCTTACTCGCATCAAAGCCTTCCTTAGCTACATTGATGCTATACGGCGGATGATTAGAGGTGGTCATGATGACATTGAGGATTTTTTCCCCTCTATGTTGATCCATGTACGCAGAAATCGCTTTAAACAAGTCTTTATCGCCTACGCCCCAGGCATTGCCGTCTTCGCTAGGCATTTCGGACGCATCGTGGAATTCATCAAAGCCTTGAGATAGAGCAAAGTTCTTAACATTTTGCCATGTACTAAAGCCGCCGTACCAGAATACAGTTTTGTAGCCTAGCTTTTTCATAACAGGACCAATGCCTAAACCATACGGTTGTTTGAAACTTTCACCTTCATAGTTAGGATATAGGCCTGTATCAGGCATACCTGTTAACAAACCATTGATAGCCGGCATAGTGCCCGTACCTTGAGCAAGGGCTAGCTGCGTGCTCATCGCTTGAGGACTGGCAGCGTATTTACGACCTTGTTCAACGAGATACGCACCAGGTTCGTTATATTCACTGAGGAATGGCCACAAGCCATAGGATTCACCGAGAACGATATTGATGGACTGCGGTTGCTCTGCTAGGCGCTCTGTCGTAATAGTTCTTGTGAAAGAACCATCAAAGTTAGTGCCATTAGGTTTACCACCTACAGCAGTGATTTTTTCGTTTAACTCCTGAGGTGTTAAGTTGATAACCTCTAGCTCAGCCGTTCGTTTCGCAATGCTTTTAACGCGATACAAGGCCTGCACATCATCAAGGATATTTTCGTTCAATAAATTAGAGCTTAGGCGCGCCGCACTTTCCCAGTTAATGGAATTCGTATAGCTGAAAGCCCCGCCAAATCTAAAGAATAGACCTAGTACAGCGATAACTATAGTGAGCCCAATGCCCGTCATCCACTGCGTTTTCTTCGTCTTAGGATACCAAGTAGGACAGCTAACTTGTTCACTAGCACTCAGTTGATCACTACCACTCGGTTCGTTACCAACATAGTCGCTATATTTCTTCGCGCCCCATCCTAAGAAGTGAACGAGGAACCAGCATAGAGCTGCGCTCAATACTACGGCCCCAACGATGTACATGAGGGCGTTATATTCGTTAATCGCCGTATTTACAATGGCGCTGATATCATCATTTTTACCATTGATGAGCATCGCATTGTAAGATGAGTTGAATATTTTATAGAACGGAATGCGACCTAAGAATAGGAAGGTCAACAGTACAGTCACTATGGAATAGAGGACTTGTTTAATACGCAAGGATGGCCATTTAGGTACAAAGGTATGCACCAACGTACCTCCTAAAAAGCCTAGTAAACACAAAGAACCGACGGTCTTGAGACTCAATCTAAAGCCTAGCCACAAGGACGTGAGGATATTCTCCATCGTCACAGAAGCTAGTTGAGATTGAAATACTGCAAGAAACACGATTCTAAATGCAGTCAACAAAGCAGAGAAAAAGATAAACACCTTAATCTCTGTTCGTATGCCTTCAAATAATCGCTGCCATCGATTCATCATTAACCCCTAACTGTTGTATCTTATAACTCTAACTATTTACCTAACACTACATAACTATCCTGGATATTTCTTACATTTAGGCCCCTTACATCGTTTGCATTTACCGCATCCACGGTCGATAGTCCCAGCACCTGCCGATTTCTTAGCACTAGTACTCTCCTTGGCCCCCTGTTCAGAGACCTTACTATTCCATACGGAAACTATCGTTTCTGCTTTTTTTCGGATCTATCCTTTTCAGACTTTTTATCCTTTTTCTTGTCATTCTTCTTATCTTTTTTCTTGAAAGTATCCGCCAAAAATACTGTTTTTAACTTATCGTTCAAGACTTTAAGCTTCTTTTCAGCCTTTTCTTTCTTTTTCTTTAA
>ENA-OWMY01000019-OWMY01000019.1-metagenome-genome-assembly--contig:-NODE-19-length-43443-cov-6.213146_pt1 | contig 43443 bp, 33 predicted proteins | sample MGYA00245358_ERZ651122 | MGnify/ENA primary metagenome ERZ651122 (study PRJEB26857, sample SAMEA4031752) | metagenome | biome: human; feature: oral; material: saliva | place: Philippines | collected 2014 | study...
ACAAACCACAGCAGCAAAATCACGGTCAGAATTACCAACACACCGGAGGTGTTCAAAAGCGTCATATTCAGGTCGCCCTCTATCGTCCCTTTATCCCTAGACTTTAATCATACCCTTATATTCCCAATGCTTTCCATAAGCGGCAAGAATCGGGCTGGATATGCGCATATACCCCAGAAGGAATATACATCCGAGCATGCCAGAGCATACTCACCACAGAAATATCGCCAAGCTCTCACCCGGCAATATCTGTCTACGAAACAAGGAAGGCGCCCCTCCTAGGGCTAACGCCCACAAGAGAGAACGCCTTCCTCAGCGTGGTTGGTATTTATCGGTTGCCCTCATCGGAGGGCGAATGCAGAGTGCTTAGCAGTTCTCTGCGACAAAGTCCTTCAGCCATGCGCGCAGGTCGTCACCGAACTCGGGACGCTCAGCAGCAAGAATAACGTTTGCCTTCAGGTAGGAGAGCTTGTCACCGGTGTCGAAACGGCGGCCGGAGAAGACCACGCCGTAGACGCCTTCGCCTTCGCCCTCACCCTGAGCCAGGGTCTGCAGAGCGTCGGTCAGCTGAATCTCGCCACCGCGGCCCGGAGCGGTGTTCTCCAGAACCTCGAAGACCTTCGGGCTCAGAACGTAACGGCCGATCACAGCGTAGTTCGAGGGAGCCTCATCAGCGGCAGGCTTCTCAACCAGACCGGTGATCTTTACGAAACCGTCCTCGCCCTCAACAGCCTCAATAGCAGCTGCACCGTAAGCGGAAATAGCCTCGCGGGGAACCTCCATCAGAGCAACGACGGAACCGCCGGTACGCTCCTGGACCTCCACCATGCGAGCGAGCAGGTCTTCCTTCTCGTCAATCAGGTCATCGCCGAGCAGAACAGCGAATGCTTCATCGCCGACGTGGCGCTTTGCGCGCAGAACAGCGTGGCCCAGACCCTTGGGGTCACCCTGACGCACGTAGTGCAGGTCGCCGCCCATCTCATTGGTAGCTACCACGGATGCGAGCAGGGCGTCCTTACCCTGCTCAGCGAGCTGCTGCTCCAGAACGGGAACACGGTCAAAGTGATCCTCAAGAGCGCGCTTGTTACGGCCGGTAATCATCAGAACGTCGTTCAGGCCGGCACGGATTGCTTCCTCCACCACGTACTGAATCGCGGGGCGATCAACGACGGGGAGCATTTCCTTAGGGGTTGCCTTCGTGGCGGGCAAGAATCGGGTGCCCAGACCAGCAGCAGGAATAACTGCCTTAGTAACAGACTTAATTTCAGTAGCCATGCCACAAGAATACCCTAAGTTGTAAAGTACTTAAGCTGATTTATCGACACTATGACATGAAAAAATCTTCAACGTGACTAACTACATATCGGTGAAGGTACATTCTTCGGGCTGTAGAGAAAATACGTTCTTCAGAACCCAATGCTATTTTCTGCAAACCCTATACTAAAAAGTGGAATCTACACCCCGGCAGAATAGGTCGCTTTTCTCCGCCCACAAGGATGTTTTCGCACCGCCTCGAACACCCTCAGCGCGGAGGCACCATGACCCAAACCAGCCCCCTAGCCCATAGAGTCCCCCTCCCCCACCCCCTATAAGACCTCACCCGCAATGACGATGGGACACACCATGCTTCTCAACACCACAGCCGCCACCAGCAACTCCGACGCAGGAGCCAGCGCAGACGACATCTCCCTGGATAAAGACATTCTCCGCTCCCAAATCCGCCCGCGCCGCCTCACCGCACGTAGCCACCGCGGCGAACACGGCCAGCAGCAAATGGCTGACCTTTTCACCCACCACATTCTCGAGGCCATCGCGCAGCGCCTCCACTCCCCCGGCACCATTGCGGCATACCTGCCCACCAAATCCGAACCGCCCATCATTGAGGCACTAACCCGCCTACACAAGGACGGACACCGCATCCTCGTACCCGTCGTGCGCCCCGGCCGCAAACTCGCCTGGGTGCACTGGGACCCCGCCGTTGAGCACCCGCTCAGCCCCATGGGAATCCCCGAACCCGAGGGCGAAGAACAGGACTCGCAAGCATTCGTGAACGCCGATGTGCGCCTCATCCCCGCTCTCGCCTTTGATGCTGGCGGGCACCGCCTCGGCCAGGGAGGCGGCTACTACGACCGCATTATCCCCCTGCTCAGCGCACAGCAGCTACAGGAGCAGAGCATCGGCGTGGTCTTCGCCGATGAAATTTATGAAGCCATTCCCTACGACCGGTGGGACGCCATTCTGCCGGTCCTCCTCACCGAGGAAGGCATTTTCCGCACCTCTCAGCAGTCATCAATGTAGCCGATTGACCAGCACCGCCCATCTCCTGATTGACACAACACTTCTGTGCGTAAAAGCCCAGAAAATATGTGCGGGCTTTCAAGAATAGCCCCGGTAGAAAAGGCAAAAAGAAACCAGAAAAAGCTATTTGAGAAGAAAACGCAAATAGCTCCCAACGTTTCAAAAGCGGTACACTCAAACCACGTTAATAAACCATCCCAGCGAAAACGGATACAGAAGGACAAAATGCCGGTCTACGTTTACCAGTGCAAGAATTGCAACCACGTCTTTGAACAGCGCCAGTCCTTTAGCGACGATGCACTGCGCATCTGCCCGCAGTGCGGCGAAGAAACCCTGCGCAAGCGCTACAACACCGTCGGCGTGACCTTCAAGGGTTCCGGCTTCTACAGCACCGACAAGGGCAACTCCTAAGCGGAAGTTCCACACCGGCCAAAAAGAGGGGCGGGGCAACACAGGTTGCCCCGCCCCTCGGCGTTTAAGAAGCACTCCCGGCTCGGGTGCGCTACACGATATTGTTACCCCAGTGCGGAGGACGCTGCTGACGCATCCATTCCAGACGCTCACGCTCCTCCGGGGTCAGCGGCTGCGCGGAAGTAGCCGCTTTCTGAGCACCCGCCTTCTGGGAGTTCTGGTTCTGAGCATCAGCTTTCTTCGCGGAAAACCCCGCAACAGACGAGGTACCCGAAGCCGGAGGCGTCGTCACGCCCACCAGCAGAGGCTCAGCCCCGCTCACCGAGCCGCCGCCGCTCACGCGACGGTGACCGCGGCGAGGCTTCGGCGTCGACGAATAACTAGCCACGGACCTCAGCGCCCTCATCCATATCCAGGTAGTGCAGCACGCGCGCCACCACAGAATCCGGATCAGCGAACACCTCCAGGGTGCCCAGCGTAATGTAGTTCCAGCCCGTGCGGCTCAGACGCTCCGGCAGCAGGCGGGTACGCTCACGCACCGAAGCACGCGCGTAATTCTGCTCGCCATCGGAGCACGCCACCAGCGGCATAGCCGCCGGGACGCTCGGGTTCGACGAGACCACGGGAGCCACGCCCAGCGCAGGCACCGGCTCAGCCGCCAGCTTCTCCGGGGCGTGCGCAATCAGAGCGATATCGCCCTCACCGCGAGACACACGCACACCGCAAGCCTGCAGGCGCGCCACCAAGTCGTTCAGCAGCCAGTCGCCCAAATCCGGGGTGTCAACCTCGTCGGCTGCCAAGAATGCGTTACGCGGCAGGGTCTCCGGTACGCGCTGTGCCTTCGCCTCCACCTCTTCACGCGCCTGGCGTTCCGCGTGCTCACGCAGCAGGTGGTAGAAGTCCACCGCGCCATGATGCAGCTTCTGCGGGTCCAGCTCCGACGGGTCAATGCACGAGACAATGCGCAAGGCGCGGCGGGCACGGGTCAACGCAACCACAAAGCCCTGGCGACCGTGCTCGGCAGACAGCTGGCCCAAATCATACGACGCCTGACCCAGGCGGGCGCGGCCCACACCCAGGGAGAAAATCACGGTATCGCGCTCGAGGCTCTCGGCGCGGGTCAGGTCGACCACGCGGAAAGACTCCTCACCGGCGGCGAAGAACGGCGCCAGCTGCGGGTACAGGCTCAGGGCGTGACGCACCGACTCAGCCACACGCTGAGCGTGCTTCGGGCTAGCCGTCACAACCGCCAGCGAACGGTCCGGGGTGCGGTACGCGTGTTCGAGAACCAGGTTCGTGACGCGTTCCACCTCAACACCGGGCGAATCCAGGTTCGCGTTATCGCTGACCTTACCGCGAGTATCAATGTACTCAACGGTCAGCGAACCGGCAGGCTGGGCGGAGGCGCGGCTCACCGGTGCCGCATGTAGCTGCGAGCCGTAGAACTCACGGTTCAGGTAGTCGAGAATCACCGGGTCCATGCTGCGGTGCAGCATCGCCAGGGTGCGGTTGGGCAGTATGGTGGCGAGCACGTCGAAGGTGCTGTCCAGCTGCTCGTCGGTCGGCTCGGGCGCACCGAAAGTCGGCGCGGACACGATGAACGGCGAGGGGTAGCCCGAATGCGGGTCGCCCAGGGCAATCACCTGGTCGGCGCGGGTAATCGCCGGCAGGTTTGCCGCCAGCGGGGTCGACTCGGAGTCCAGCAGCAGCACCGTATCAAAACGCATGGAGGCGGGAACCTTACGCGCCAGGGCGAAGGGGCTCGCAGTCCACAGCGGCAACAGGGTACGCGCCATGACCGGGGCGTGAGTCAGCAGCTCTTCGAGCACGAACTCGTAGCCGCGCAGCTGGCTCTTCAGGTACGCCGCCTGGTCGTGTTCAGACTCAATACGTTCAGTCCACACGCGGGCCATCTTCGCCAGCAGACGCGCCGGAGCGCTGGTCATGTGGGCGTAGTCGGCACGGCGGAAACGGGACTCCGTATCGCGCAGACGGTCACCGTCCAGTAGCTTACCTTCGTGGTGTTGCAGCAAGAATTCCAGGGCAGACTGCCACCAGGCAAGCTCCAGCTCAGCGGAAACAACCTCGGTCGGAACCTGACGTGCGTACAGGTCATCGAGTAGCTCCGACAGGCCGCGCTCACGCAGCTTCTGGGTCAGGGCGTCACGCTCCGGCAGGGTCATCAGCAGCACGCGGTCCGCCATGAGGGCGTCCAGGCGGGCATCCAGCACGTCCAGGTCGGTGCGCACAAAGTCGGTGCCCTCAATGGTGTCAGCCAGGACAATGCCCAGGCCCGCCAGCTCAGAAACCAGGGAGTTCAGGGCGGCAGCTAGCTGATCCAGGTTCTCCGGAATCTGCGGGGTGCGGGGCGCCTCAATGTGGCGAATCCACTCGGCGCGCTCCGCCTGAACCACCTTCAGCTGCTCGTGCAGGTCACCAATATTCACGCCCGGAAGGATGTACTCCTTCGCCGCGCGGCGCAGGCGGGAACGCTGCATACTGCTCATCTCGATGCCGTTCTCACGACGCCACGCACCCGAGGCAGTCGCCGCAATCAGGTCGGTCACCGGGCGGTCGTAGACATCCGCACGGAAACGCTTGAGCGTCTCGCGGATGCGCATCAGAATCGCCAGCTGCGACTCCCACTCGGCAATGGTACGACCCGGGCGCAGTCCCAGCATGGCGCTGGTGTGGTTCATCGCCTCACGCAGGTTCAGCAGGGAGGATTTGAGGGTAATGACCAGGGCGTACGCCTCGGCGGCTTCCTCGTCATTGACCAGACGGGCACGGTACCACGGGGAGGTACGCGAAGCCGCCGCAAAACCATCAATCTCACCCAGGCGCACCAGTTCGGCACGCACCTGCTCACGCTCCATGAGCGCATCAAGCATGGGGCGGTCAAAGCGCACGCGGGTTGCCGGGCCGTCCTCGGAGGCGGTCAGCTCAGCCAGACGCTGTAGCGCCGAGTAGACAGAAATCTGCCAGTTTGCATCCTTGTTCAGCAGGGCACGGGTGTGGTCGAGCAGCGCGGCACGGGTTGCCACGAGCTCTTCGTTCAGGTCCTCGGAGTTCGGCTCTTCGGCGCTCTCATTACGCACGATCGCGCGAATGAACTCGGCACGCTGAGCCTCAGCATCGTGCTCGGCAAGCAGGTCGTAGCGCAGGCTCTCAATGCCGGTGCGCTTGAGCAGCGCCGAGAACTCAGCGAGGGTGGAGCGCTTCTCACCCACCACGAGCACGGACTTACCGCGCCCCATCAGGGCGGATGCAATGTTCACGGCGGTACGCAGCGGCTCGGTGCCGGGCGCCGCAGTGATGGTGAAGGAGAATCCGCTGACCGCGGTGTCGATAATCTCCTGGGCGTTCGCATCCGCATCCAGCAGGAGCATTTCCTCAGCCGGGTCACGCTGGTCCAGGGGCGGCTGCAGGTTGTGGGCGTTGAGCTCACGCGGCTTCACTCCGGGCACCTTCAGCGCCGCCAGGTCACGAACCAGCGGAGTGATGGCGGTGTGCGGCAGTTCGCCCAGGCTTTCCTTCAGGTCAGCAAAGGTTGAGATGAAGTACTTGGACTCGATGGTCATGCCCGGAATACGGCCCGCGGAGGCGCGCATACGTTCGATGACCGGTTCGGGGTCCAGGCGGGACATGGAGTTCGCCAGCTGCGCTACATCCATGGTGCCAAGGTCGATGCCGTACTCCTGTTTGATCTGTCGGACCATCGCCGGGTTCAGGCGTGCGGAACCGGCGAGACGCAGCTCGAAGTCGTCGTCCTTCGGGTGCGGGGTGATGCTCAGCGGCGCCATGAGAATCGGCGCGATGAAGCGCTTCTCGTAGGCGGCTGCGTCCTCACGGGTGTCGTGCGAAAGCCAGGAGGCGGTACCCGCCACGAAATAGCCCGAGTCCAGGCCGTGGTCGGTGGCGAGCTCGTAGATCTTGGTGCGCAGGGTGCGTGCGGAGCGCATGCCCGCCTCCAGCTGCGACTTGTCGCGCAGAATCGTGGAGAGGCGGGTCTTGCGTCCGGCGAGTAGCTGAGCCAGGCCGGAGGGGTTCGCATCGGACAGGTCGATGTGCACGTAGTCGACCTGGTTGAAGTCGAGCATCGCGTCGGGACCGGTGTAGACGTCCATCTGTTCTGCCCAGCGCTCAAGCCCCGCCGAGGGGTCAAAGTCCTCGTGGGCGGGGTTCAGGTGTGCGGGCAGCTCGGCGATGTTGATTTCGTCGGCTACTTCGTGGGTTTCCTCTGCTGAGGTCGCGGCGGCTGCGGCGGGCTGAGCAGTATCAGCCGGGGCGCCGGGTGCGTGCTGCGCGTCGGTAGGCTCGGGAATCTGGTTCACGTCGTGAGTGTCCTTGTGGGTCAGTGCGGTGTACGTTTGCGCGTACACACCGAAGATGGTGGTTCTTCCGGGGTCCTCTGCCCGGGTGTGCCTCGAACGGGGCGGGTGTCAGCGTGCGCCTGCGTGCTTAGTGTACCCGCGTGCTTACTGTGCCTGCGTGCTTACTTCGACCACATTGCGATATTGACGGCGAGCAGCACTACGGTCACCAATACGTAGAAGACCAGGGCAGGCAGAAGCGCCCAACGGTACTTGGGTGCCAGTTCACCTTCCAAGTTGCCGAAGCGCAGAGAGCGGAAGAGGAAGAAGCTCAGGATTGCGCCGGGCAGGTTACCGATAATGACCAGCAGTACGGTCAGGTACAGGGCGTAGGCTCGTTCGGTGCGTTCGTTCTCTGCACCTGCGAACTTGAGGGTGCCGCCCAACAGCAGGCTGAGGCATGCGTTCAGGAATGCCACGGTGAAGAAGGGGATCTTCAGGGCTGCTTGGAAGTCCATCTGGGAGTTCGCTGCGCCCAGAGCAATCCACAGCAGTAGCAGCGCGGGGATGATCATGAGGTACCAGAACAGGTACTTACGCATCTTCTCGGTGTTTTCGATGAGCGCGAAAATTGCGGTCACGGGGTGTCTCTTTCAGATGGTCTCAGGCGGATTCGGTCGGATTCAGGAGGAGTGAGTGAAGGAGCAGGTGGGCACAGTTACGCCCTATCAGGCGTCGATTTCGCCCCCGCTGTTGAGGGCGTCGTCCACCTGATCCTGCAGGGTTTCGCGGCGCTCATGTTCAACGTGCTCAATGTAGCGGCGCACGATGTAGTCCAGCAGCACCGACAGCGCCACGAAGGAGTAGTAGGGCTTACGCTGGGTGCTGATGTGGGTGGGGGTGGTCTGGTAGTGCAGGGAGTACTCGGCGTGCGAGGACATGTAGTTCACACCAATGGCGGTCACCGCAATCATGGGGATGCGGCGTAGCGCCAGCATCTTAATGTGTTCGCGCATGTTCTCGGTCTGACCGGAGAAGGACACAATGATGACCACATCGTCCTGGGTCATATTGTTCATGGCGCTTTCGAACTCATTACGTGCCGGGATGACGTGGCAGAACTTACCGCAAACCTGCATGGACTTGGCAAATTCCTGCACGGCGTTGCGCTGAGCGTAGCCGGTACCGAAGCAGTACACAGTGCGAGCCTCATGGATGCGCTTGAGCAGTCCGCTCAGCTCCATGTGCTCGAGGTAGTCGTAGGTACGCTGAATGTCTTCGCGGCCGCTCTCAATGAACCGCGGGTTGAAGGGTTCGCTGCGGTTCAGAGAGGACTTAATGAAGTACTTCAACTCAGCAAATCCGGAGAAGTTCAGCTTCTTCGTCAAGCGGATAATTGAGCTGGTCGAAGTATAAGTTTTATGTGCCAGAGAGTTAATCGTTGACTCTGCAACGAACTCTTCGTTTTCTAGCATGAATGCCAAAATTTCCCGTTCAGTTTCACTGAATCGGTGCTGGTTCGCATTCACGACATCTTGTAAATCCACTCAAAGCTCCTGAATCCGATGGTGAGCAATATATAAATAGTACACGCTCTAAGGTCATCGACCAGGGTGGGTGAGGGTGGTCTTCCCTCACGTTGAGGGGCGCGTTATGCAGATTTGAGCCGGGAATACGTCTGGACACGAGCCCGGGTACAGCTTCGCCGGCGGCATCGGTGTTATCCGATACCGCCGGCGAAGTCTATACCTTATGAGGCGTCATACCGTCAGACGGTTGAAAGCTGAATCCTCTTAGGAGAGGGTCTTAGCTTCGTTCACCATGGTCTCGAAACGCTCGCGAACCTGGGGAACGTCCATGCCGACGATGACCTGGAATGCCTTGCCCTTGCGGACCAGACCCAGAGCACCTGCGCTCTTGAAGTCTGCATCCGAGGGGCTGACCAGGGACTCATCAGCAACGGAGACACGCAGGCGGGTTGCGCAGTTGTTCACGGTGGTGATGTTCTCTGCGCCACCGAGCAGTTCGAGGAAGCCTGCTGCGCGGGGTGCGTAGAGGTCGCCATCAGCGGACTCAGCAGCTGCGCCGCCGTTCTTCTCAGCAGCCTTAGCAGCCTTGTACTCTGCCTTGCTGTAGAGCTTGGTCTCGCCGCCGTCTTCTTCACGACCGGGGGTCTTGAAGTCGAACTTCAGAATCATGAAGCGGAAGATCACGAAGTACAGGACGGTGAAGCACAGGCCCACACCAATCTGCATGAGGTAGGTGCCGGAGTGGTTTGCCCACAGCGGGATCCAGTTCTGGAACAGGAAGTCGAGCAGACCGCCACCCATGTAACCAACCAGACCCAGCTGGTACATGATTGCTGCCATGGATGCTGCCAGGATTGCGTGGACCAGGAACAGCGGGGGTGCCAGGAACAGGAAGGTGAACTCGAGGGGCTCGGTGATACCAATCAGGATCGCGGTGAGGCAGACGGGGATCATCAGCGCGAGAACTTCCTTGCGCTTCTCGGGACGAGCGGTGGTGTAGAACGCCGCTGCGATACCGATGGGTGCGAACACCTTGGAGTTACCGTGCAGTGCGAAGCCGCCGCCGGGGAACAGTTCCTTCAGGGGCTTGTCGCTCTTAGCGAACTCGCTCAGGTGGCTCGGCCAGTCCTTAGCGATACCGTTCGGGGTAACAACGTTACCGAAGACGAACGGGGAGTAGATGAAGTGGTGCAGACCGGTCGGGATCAGGAAGCGCTCAAGGAAGGTGTAAACCCACACGCCGAGTGCGCCGGATGCGATGAAGAAGCCCTGCAGGGAGGAGATACCGTGCTGAGCGTAGGGCCACAGCCAGGAGAACAGGAATGCCACGGGCATCATCAGGAAGAAGCAGACGCCGTAAACGTACTGCGAGCCCTGGAAGATACCGAGGAAGTCGGGCAGCTTCTTGTCGAACCAGCGGTTGTGTACCCACACCACGATTGCGGAGATGATGATCGCACCGAAGATACCGGTGTCCATGGTCTTGATACCGGCAATCATCTTCAGACCGGTACCTGCCGCGCTCTTAGAGATGTCGGTGGTGTAGTCCAGGTCGAAGAAACCGGTGCCGCCCTTGCCCCATACCTTGAGCATGGCGCCGACGAAGTAGTTGAAGGTCAGGTAGACCATTGCAGCTTCCATCACTGCACGTGCGTTAGCGGTCTTTGCCAGTGCAATGGGCAGACCAATCACGAAGAGCAGTTCCATCTGGTTGAAGACGGTCCATGCACCGGACTCCCAAACAGACCAGAAGTGGTTCCACGCGCTTTCCTTGTCAGCAGCGAGGGGGATCAGGTCGCCGTTCTGTGCAATGATCGCAATACCGACCGCGAGGCCAGCGAATGCGAAGAGAAGAACGGGTGCCAGCATGGCAGAGCCGAACCTCTGTACTTTTTCCATCATGAGGCTATACGCCCTTTCGGGTTGTCGAGTGAGCGGACGCAGGGGTTGGCGTTCATTGCCAGCCTGCTGTTCATGCATTCGAACGCCGTATCTTTATACCCCCAAATGGAAGTGTATGAGAGCGGCGCCACATAACCTGCGTGCGCTAAATGCCGAATGTGTTTTAGACAAAAACAATAATGCCAGGTCATACCTGCCCACACATACCAAAAATAGAAGTTTTGAAAGAGTTTTTCAGAACCTGAAACATCTCCCGGCACTGGTTAAAAATACTGACCGCAGATGAGACTTTTCCTCTATTACCCAGCCCACAGAATCGATAGCATAAACAGTGCACCCGTAGGTTGAGAGCCCATACAACGCTCCCAACCTTCACCAACGGGGTGCTTCCCTCAAGCTTCTTTCTCAAGCACTACCCCCGGACTTAGTTTTATGCGCTTCCTCACCCTCAACACCCACAGCTGGTGCGAAATCCACCAGATTTTGAAAATCCGTACCCTCGCAAAGTTCATCATTGAACAGCAGGTGGATGTCATTGCACTGCAGGAAGTCAACCAGCTCACCTCCACCCCCGTGGTGAAGGACCCCCTGAACTACCGCGGCGGCGCAGGCGTGCCGGTCCGCGAAGACAACTACGCCCTGCTCCTCGTACAGGCGCTCAACGAAATGGGTGCAACCTACGAGTGGACCCTCACCGAAACCCACATCGGCTGGGACCTCTACGACGAGTGCGTAGCAATCCTCTCGCGCTTGCCGATTCGCGGCATCAAGCCCATCGAGATGTCCCCCGACTACGACTACCACCAGGTGCAGCGCCGCGCCGCGCAGGCAGCCCTCATCGAAACTGAGACGGGTACCTTCTGGTGCGCCACCACCCACATGTCCTGGTGGGACTTCGACGGCGAGCCCCTCTTCGCGCAGGAATACACCCGCCTCTCGCAGGCACTCGCAGAATGCGCCCTCACCGCACCCGTGCTGCTCGGCGGCGACTTCAACTCCGCCGCTCATCTGAGCGATGAAGGCTACGCGCTGGTCACCTCCAGCGGCATGGTGGATACCCGCTCGCTGGCGGAGCACACCGACGGCGAGAACACCGTCCACCGCGAAATCGCCGGTTGGGAAGGTAGCACGGACGCCAAGCGCATCGACTTCGTGTTCACCGACCGCCTCGTCGACGTGGCCTCCCACGAGGTGGTCTTCCGAGATAACTCCCCCGAGGCGATTTCCGATCACAGCGGCCTGCTCCTCGAGCTCGACCCCGCAAGCTGGGCACCGCAGAGCCTCCTTACGCCCCTCACCAACCAGAGCTAAAGGGCATCAGACGTTAGCCGCTCGCAGAGCGGCCCCGCACAACACTCATCCATACCAAGGGAAGGAACAATCATGACGACCCAAACCCAGTGGTGGCAGGAACCGGTGGTCTACCAGATTTACCCCCGCTCCTTCAACGACTCCAACGGCGACGGCATCGGCGATCTGCCCGGCATTACCGAGAAGATTCCGTACCTCGCCAAGCTGGGTATTCAGGTGCTGTGGCTCTCGCCCATCTACGCTTCCCCGAACGATGACAACGGCTACGATATCTCCGATTACCGCGCCATCATGCCCGAGTTCGGCACCATGGAAGACTTCGATGAGCTACTCGAAACCGCGCACAAGCACGGCATCAAGCTCATGATGGACCTGGTCGTCAACCACACCTCCGACGAGCACGAATGGTTCAAGCAGGCACGCTCCTCCAAGGACAACCCCTACCGCGACTACTACATCTGGCGCGACCCCAAGGGCTTCGACGAGGACGGCAAGCCGATTCCGCCGAACAACTGGATTTCCTGCTTTAGCCCCTCCGTGTGGGAATGGGACGAGGCGACCGGCCAGTTCTACCTGCACTACTTCTCCATCAAGCAGCCCGACCTGAACTGGGAGAACCCGAAGGTCCGCGAAGAGGTCTACGACATCATGCGCTTCTGGCTGGACAAGGGCGTGGACGGCTTCCGTATGGACGTCATCAACCTGATTTCTAAGGACCTCTCCTTCCCCGATGACCCGGCAGTCCTCGCTGGCGGCCTCGACAACTGCCTGGCTGTCGCAGCTAACGGCCCGCGCGTGCACGAATTCCTGCAGGAGATGAACCGCGAGGTCCTCAGCAAGTACCCGGTCATGACCGTGGGTGAAACCCCCTGCGTGACCGTGGACGACGCCGCGCTCTACACCGGTTTCGACCGCAACGAGCTGCAGATGGTGTTCCAGTTCGAGCACATGGACGTAGACGCCTCCGAAGGTGGCGTGACCGGCAAGTGGTCCGACCGCCGCTTCAACCTGGTTGACCTCAAGAAGGTCCTCACCCACTGGCAGGAGGGCCTGCACGGCCGCGGCTGGAACTCCCTGTACTGGAACAACCACGACCAGCCGCGCACCGTCTCCCGCTTCGGTAACGACTCCCCCGAGTACCGCACCGTCAGCGCCAAGATGCTGGGCACCGTGTTGCATCTGATGCAGGGCACCCCCTACATCTACCAGGGTGAAGAGCTGGGCATGACCAACGTCTTCTTCGACGATGTGAAGGACTACAACGACCTGGAGATTCACGACTCCTGGCGCAAGTACGTTGAAGAGTCGGGCCGCGTCTCCGCTGAGGACATGCTGCGTTACATCAGCGCCTCCGGTCGCGACAACGCACGCACCCCCATGCAGTGGACCGCCGGCGAAAACGCAGGATTCACCTCCGGCACCCCGTGGCTGAAGCTGAACCCGCGCTACACCGAAATCAACGCGGAGGCTGAGCTCGCTGACCAGGATTCCGTGTTCTACCACTACCGCGACCTGATTAGCCTGCGCCGCGAGCACCCGATCGTGCTGACCGGCGAGTACCGCCTGCTGGATGAAGAGGACGAGCAGGTCTACGCTTACCTGCGTGTGAACTCCGACGAGGACGCCGCAGCAACCGGCGAGCGCGCTCTGCTGGTCGTCGCTAACTTCAGCGATGACACCGTTCAGCTGAACTACGCGGGCGGCAACCTGGACTCGGTGGTGCTGACCAACTCGCAGGCTCTCTCCCCGACTGAGTTGAAGGCAATCGAGAACAGCCCGAAGCTAATCAGCTCGAACTACCGCGATGAGAACCGCGAGTTCACCGATGAAGGCACCCTGCTGCGTCCTTACGAGGCAAAGGTGTACCTCTTCGGTAACGCGTAAGTAAGCACACCCCAAAATGTAATGCGCGAGGGGGATCCGGTACAGACATTCCGGTCCCCCTCGCCCTATACTTCAATCACAGACACAATTTGTTCTCTTTTCGGCTGGATGGCCGGTATAGAAAGGCAATTATGAGCAACTCCGAGGCATACGAGGTTCCCTCCTACGAAGGCCGCCAGTGGTGGAAGGAAGCCGTGGTGTACCAGGTGTACCCCCGCTCCTTCAACGACGCGAACGGCGACGGTATCGGTGACCTGAAGGGCATCACCGAGAAGCTACCCTACCTGGCTAAGCTGGGCATCAACGTCATCTGGCTCTCCCCCGTGTTCGACTCGCCGAACGTGGACAACGGCTACGACATCTCCGACTACTTCGCCATCATGAGTGACTTCGGCACCATGGAAGACTTCGACGAGATGCTCGAAACCGCCCACAAGCACGGCATCAAGATTCTGATGGACCTGGTCGCAAACCACACCTCCGATGAGCACCCCTGGTTCAAGGAGTCCCGCTCCTCCAAGGACAACCCCTACCGCGACTACTACATTTGGAAGGACCCGAAGGGCTTCGACGAGGACGGCAACCCGATTCCTCCGAACAACTGGGCGTCCGAGTTCGGCGGCCCTGCGTGGGAGTGGGACGAGGCGACCGGCCAGTTCTACCTGCACATCTTCTTCAAGGAACAGCCCGACCTGAACTGGGAGAACGAGAAGGTTCGCGAGGACCTGTACTCCATGGTCCGCTGGTGGCTGGACAAGGGCGTTGACGGCTTCCGCCTGGACGCTATCAACATCATCTCCAAGCCCGAGGGCTTCCCGGATGACCCCTCCACCGACTTCGAGAAGCACACTTCCTCGATTCCGTTCGTCATCTCTAACGGCACCATGGTGCACCCGTGGATGAAGGAGCTCACCCGCGAGACCTTCAGCCGCTACGACGTAATGACCGTGGGCGAGACCAGCGCAACCAGCCCCCAGGACGCTAAGCTGTGGGCCGGCTACCACACCGGTGAGCTGAACATGATCTTCCACTTCGATCACATGGGCGTGGATAACGACCCGAACGGCAACCTGGGCGGCAAGTGGTCCTACGCGCCGTACAAGCTGACCGAGCTCAAGCGCATCCTGAACGAGTGGCAGACCACCCTGGAAGGTAACGCCTGGGGTTCGCTGTACTGGAACAACCACGACCAGCCGCGCGTTGTCTCCCGCTTCGGTAACGATTCGGATGAGTTCCGCACCCTGTCCGCTAAGCAGCTGGCGACCACCCTGCACTTCATGCAGGGCACCCCGTACATTTACCAGGGTGAAGAGCTGGGCATGACCAACGTGAAGTTCGATTCGATTGAGGATTACCGCGACGGTGACTCAATCCGCTTCTACGAGGACATGCACGTTGACCACAAGCGTCTGAGCCACGAAGAGGCAATGCAGGCGATCTACATTAAGGGCCGCGACAATGCTCGTACCCCGGTTCAGTGGGATGCCTCCGCTAACGCTGGTTTCAGCCCCGAGGGTGTGACCCCGTGGATTGCTGTGAACCCGAACTACCCGTCGATTAACGCTGAGGCTGTTCTGGCTGATGAGGATTCGATCTTCTACCACTACCAGCAGCTGGTGGCTCTGCGCCGCGGCAAGCTGAAGGACCTGATGGTTTACGCGTCCTTCGCTCCGGTGGATTCGGTTCAGGTTCCGCACAACGAGGACGAGGCTGTGTACGCGTACACCCGTACCGGTGGTGCGGACGGCAGCCCCGCAAACGAGTCTTTGCTGGTTGTTTCGAACTTCACTGCCGAGGAGCAGGTGCGCGACTTCGCTGTGCTGGATGAGGCTCGTGAGGCTGGTGCTCGTGTTGAGCTGGTGAGCTCGAACTACAAGGACGATGCGGGTTCGACCCTGCGCCCCTACGAGGCGAAGGTGTACCACATCGTTCGCTAAGCGTTGTAGCTCGTTGAGTGCTACGGCGTGCCGATAAGGTGATAGACAGCAGAAGGAGGGTGAGGCTTATGCCCCGCCCTCCTTTTGTGTTGCCTTCTGTGTTCTCCCCTATGTTGTCCCCGGTATTGTCCCGGCGTGCTTTCTTGGCTCTGCTTAGCTGGAGGCTCTGCTCAGTTGGAGAACACGAGCTGCAGGATTGGCACGGCGAGCGCTATCATTCCCAGGCTAACGACTGCTCCGGAGGCGATAATGGGTGCTGCTGTTCCTTCGTGTCGGTAGTGGGTTTCCAGGATGACGATGTTAGCGGCTGGCGGTAGCACTCCGAGGATAAAAAGTACCTGCGGGTGTGCCAGTAGCTGCTCGAGGCGCACTCCGGTGTGCGTGTGCATCCAGTGTGCGGCGGTTAGTATGCCGACGCTGTAGAGGCTCACGAGCACGACACGGAGTACGGCCCACCGGAGGGCTTGTGTTAGGTCGGTTCGGTGCAGGCGGGCGGTGCTCAGCCACATGCCTAGCACCATGAGCCCTACGAAGCTGAAGACCCAGGTGATGAGCCGGTAGATACCGGCGGCGTGGGTGTTGAGGAACGGTCCGACGGGCAGGCATATCAGCCCGATTGCTACGGCGATAATGGGGCGGTTAGTGAGCAGGGACCGCAGTACTGCACCGACGGCAGCTTTGTGTGTGACAGCTTTTCGGGTGGGCTTGGCTCGGCTAGTCGTGAGTCCGTCTGTATTGGTTTCTCTGCGCATGAGTGAGGTACCGAGGATATTACCCATGACGGAGTTGCCGATATACGCGCCGACGTAGAGGCGTACGGCTTCCTCGCCCCAGAAGCTGGCGACTACGGGGATTCCGAAGATTCCGGCGTTGAGGTAGACGAGGGCGAGACGTTGTACCGGGTCGTTCGTGAAGAAGGCGGCGCAGCGTACGAGAAGCGCCATGAGCACCATGGTGGAGGCTGCCATGAAGAAGAGTTCGGGACGACTGGTGGCGACGATGTAGACGATGACGGTGGGGATAATCCAGCGGGTCAGCAGGGCGGAGGCGCTTTCTTTCAGGCGGTTGCCCCAGTGCTCGGGTAGCAACATTGCGAGTCCGAAACCTACCCCTAAGTAGAGGAGTGGGAGGATCATTCCCATGCTCGTTCCTTTCGCTGTTGCTGTGTCTGTGCCGTTGTTTTACGGCTAAGGTCCCTGTCTAATAACCCTACCCTGAACCTTCAGGTTGAGGTTTATTGATTTTTCGTTGTATTTTTCGAAATTTTCGCGTCATATTGCATCTTATTCGCTGATGCTCTCGTTTTTTATACGGTTCGCTTCTAATCTTGAATTATAGAGAGAATATATTTTCCACCACATTCTTTCGTTCTATCACAGACACTCACTTCTTACGAGATGAGGAACTCAGTTGTTTCTTCTACCGTAAGGCTAAATATGCAGGAGCCCGCAATGCAGCAACCGTATCGATCTTCCCCTCCCGAATCCGGTGGCGTCCCCCAGCAATCTGCAAAGCGTCCTGCGCAGGCTTCTAGCCAGCATGCTGATGCGCATATTCCGCGGCGCTCTTCTGCTCTGCTTACTGCCCCTGCTACAGCTTCTGTAGCCACTGTACCCGCCTCTGAGAGCCCTGAGCAGACCTTTAGGGTGCCTCACCCGGTGTTGAGTGTTATCTCGTGGCTGATTGCGGCTGCGAGCGCTGTGTGGCTTGTCATTCTGGGCGTCTCATTGGTGTTGAATGTCGCTTCGGGAGTGAGTCACGATTCTGAGTTTATGATGCTGACCTACGGCGTGTATATGGCGTGCGCGTTTGGGTTCTGCTGTTTTGGTACGTTTTTTGCGCTGCATTTTGGGTTGGGGTCGAGCGCTCATTGGCGTGATTCGATTCGCCACCCGCATCACCCGCATTAAAGGTTTTTCTTTTCCCCGTGTGGTTTTGTGGAGAGTTTTTAGTTCTTTTATTTGAACTCTCGTTTTAAATATTTTGGTGTTTTTCTTTAAAATTCATGCGAAAAATCTAGGCTACGGAGTATTTTCAGAAACGCTCATATGAAAGAAGCCGCCCGGCGCATCCACTAACAGGATGCACCGGGCGGCTTACTTCTAAGCTAAAAGTCTGGGGCAGGGCGTTGCGAGGCAGAACGTTCCGCCACGGGGATTTCTTCAGGGCAGTTTGTGTCATCTGCAGGGGTAGGAAAACTGACGAAAAACTCATAGACGGAGGATTCATGCTCTTGCTTTTGATTATGCTCGTTATCAGATTTTGACATCTTTAGCCCCTCCTTATGACATTAGGTTAGTGCTCTGCACATGTCAGACGAAGCATGCATAATCACATTATATTTCGTTCATCTCTGGCACCTGTAACGTACATACTCACAAAAGAAGCCGCCCAGCGCATCCACAGAAAGGATGCACCGGGCGACTCCTTCACAGGCTCCCAGCTACAAAGCTAGGTAGCCCACAGCGGGATTACTCCCACTCAATGGTTCCCGGGGGCTTGGAGGTAACGTCCAGCACCACTCGGTTAACGTCCTTGACCTCGTTGGTAATACGGTTCGAGATCTTAGCCAGCAGGTCGTACGGCAGGCGCGACCAGTCAGCGGTCATTGCGTCTTCCGAAGAGACCGGGCGCAGAACAATCGGGTGACCGTAAGTACGGCCGTCACCCTGAACGCCCACGGAACGAACGCCAGCCAGCAGAACCACGGGGCACTGCCAGATGTGCTCATCCTGACCTGCTGCGGTCAGCTCTTCACGCACGATAGCGTCAGCAGCACGCAGGGTCTCCAGGTTCTCGCGGTTAACCTCGCCGACAATGCGGATGCCCAGGCCGGGGCCGGGGAACGGCTGACGTGCCACGATCTTCTCCGGAACGCCGAGCTCACGACCGATAGCACGAACCTCGTCCTTGAACAGGGTGCGCAGCGGCTCCACCAGTTCGAAGGTCAGGTCGTCGGGGAGGCCGCCCACGTTGTGGTGGCTCTTAATGTTTGCGGTGCCGTCGCCGCCGCCGGACTCGACAACGTCCGGGTACAGGGTGCCCTGGACCAGGAACTTGATGTCTGCGCCCTCTTCGCCTGCTTCGGCAATCAGCTTGCGCTGTGCCTCTTCGAAGGAGCGGATGAACTCGCGGCCGATAGCCTTACGCTTCGCCTCAGGCTCGGTGACACCCTCGAGAGCGGAGAGGAAACGCTCCGACTCGTCAATGGTGATGACCTTGATGCCCATGGACGCTGCGTAGTCCTGCTCAACCTGTTCACGCTCGCCCTCACGGAGCAGACCGTGGTCAATGAAGAAGCAGGTGAGCTGGTCACCAACAGCCTTGTGCACGAGTGCTGCTGCCACGGAGGAGTCAACGCCGCCGGAGAGCGCGCAGATGACGCGGTCGCTACCGACCTGCTCGCGAATCTTAGCAACCTGCTCTTCGATGATGTTGTTGGTGGACCAGGTGGGCTTCAGACCTGCCACATTGTAGAGGAAGTTCTCCAGGGCGACCTGGCCGTAGTCGGAGTGCTTCACCTCGGGGTGCCACTGCACGCCGCCGAGCTTGCGGGACTCGTCCACGAATGCTGCCACGGATGCGCCGGGGGTCTTTGCCAGCACCTCGAAGCCTTCGGGGGCTTCGGTCACGGAGTCACCGTGAGACATCCACACGTTCTGGGTGGTGGGGGTGCCGGTGAGGAAGGAGGAGTTCTCAGCGCAGATCACAGCGTCGGTTGCGCCGTATTCGCGCAGACCGGTCTGGGCGACGGTGCCGCCGAGGGTCTGGGCCATCACCTGGAAGCCGTAGCAGATACCGAAGATCGGCACGCCAGCTTCAAACAGGGCCTTGTCACCCTTGGGGGCGCCATCGGCGTAGACCGAGGAGGGGCCACCGGAGAGCACAATAGCTGCCGGGTTCTTGGCGAGCATCTTCTCGGTGCTCATGGAGTGGGGGACGATTTCGGAGTAGATGCCGGCTTCACGCACGCGACGAGCGATGAGCTGCGCGTACTGTGCACCGTAATCTACCACCAGGACGGGACGCTCTTCGAGCTGGTCCAGGTTCACAGAGTTGGTCACGAAAATTACCTCAACGTGTTGGTACTAATCCGCGCACTTGCGCGGGGATACATCTATTTTACGCTATCGCTGTACGCCGCCGACGGTACGTAGCCGCTCCCCCCATCCCGGGGTGCCGCTACATGCTCTAACGGGGGTAGAGCATGCGTATAGAAAGCACCGCCCGGCGACCGGCAAATCAAAACTTGCCAACCGCCAGGCGGTGATTCATGAAGCTACATTAGCCGCGGTATGCGGGAACCACGGTCAGGTCAGCCTTCTGGAACTTCTTCAGGTCCAGGTAACCGCAGTTAGCCATTGCGCGCTTGAGCGCACCGACAATGTTGCTGGTGCCGTTCACGTGGTGCGAAGGACCGTACAGGACCTCTTCCAGGGAGCCAACAACACCCAGCGGAGTGCGCACGCCGCGCGGGAAGTCCAGCGAGTGCGCCTCGTTGCCCCAGTACCAGCCCTGGCCGGGAGCCTCGGATGCGCGAGCCAGCGGAGCGCCCAGCATGACAGCGTCAGCGCCCAGTGCGAGCGCCTTCACCATGTCGCCGGAGCGGCCCAGGGAGCCGTCAGCAATCACGTGCACGTAGCGGCCGCCGGACTCATCCAGGTAGTCCGAACGTGCCGCAGCCACGTCAGCGATAGCGGTTGCCATCGGCGCAGAAATGCCCAGGCCCTGGCGGGTGGTCTGCGCAGAACCGCCACCAAAGCCCACCAGCACGCCGGCTGCACCGGTACGCATCAGGTGCTTAGCCTGCGAGTAGCCAGCCACGCCACCAACGATGACCGGAACATCCAGCTCGTAGATGAACTTCTTCAGGTTCAGCGGCTCGTGGGAGGTGGAAATGTGCTCAGCAGAGACGGATGCGCCGCGGATGACGAACAGCTCAACGCCTGCCTTCACCACGGTCTCGTAGTGCTCCTGGGTGTTCTGCGGGCTCAGGGAGCCTGCAACAACCACGCCGGAGTCACGAATCTCTTCCAGGCGTGCAGTGATCAGTTCCGGCTTAATCGGCTCAGAGTAAATCTGCTGCATGCGGGTGGTTGCGGAGGCGGGGTCCGCCTCGGGCAGCTCAACAATCTCGTCGAGCAGCGGCTGCGGGTCCTCGTAGCGGGTCCACAGGCCCTCGAGGTTCAGCACGCCCAGGCCACCCAGCTTACCCAGCGCAATGGCAGTCGCCGGGGACATGACCGAGTCCATGGGCGCACCAATGATGGGGGTGTCGAACTTGAACGCGTCAATCTGCCAGGAGGTGTCAACGTCGCGGCGGTCGCGGGTACGGCGGGTGGGAATCAGCGCCACATCGTCCAGAGAGTAGGTGGGGCGGGCGTTCTTGGAGAGGCCAATCTGAATTTCAGACATGGGGTGAATCCTTTCGAATTCGGTTTGAGGGGTGCCGCTGGGCGTTATTCGCGCCGATGCCCGCCCCATACCTGAACGGGTATGGGGCGGGCTCAACGGCGCATGGTGTGCACACCATGCGGCGAATCATCGTTGGTGAGGCGTTTTAGCCGCGGTAGTTCGGTGCCTCAACGGTCATCATGATGTCGTGCGGGTGCGATTCCTTCAGACCTGCGGGGGTGATGCGCACGAACTGACCCTTGTGCTTGAGCTCCTCGATGGTGCGGGAACCGACGTAGAACATGGTCTGGCGCAGGCCACCTTCGAGCTGGTGAATCACTGCGGAGAGCGGGCCTCGGAAGGGAACCTGGCCCTCAATACCCTCAGGAATCAGCTTCTCTTCGCTGGAGACGTCAGCCTGGAAGTAGCGGTCCTTGGAGAAGGACTTGTGGCGGCCGCGGGTCTGCATCGCGCCGAGCGAACCCATGCCGCGGTATGCCTTGTACTGCTTACCGTTCATGAAGATCAGCTCACCGGGGGACTCAGTGGTACCAGCCAGCAGGGAGCCGAGCATCACGGAGTCAGCGCCGGCAACCAGTGCCTTGCCGATCTCGCCGGAGTGCTGCATACCGCCGTCAGCAATCAGCGGCACGCCTGCCGGGATTGCTGCCTTAGCGGACTCGTTGATAGCGGTCACCTGGGGAACGCCAACACCGGCGATAATGCGGGTGGTGCAGATGGAGCCGGGGCCAACGCCGACCTTCACGCCGTCAGCGCCGGCGTCGATGATTGCCTGTGCGCCCAGGCGGGTTGCAGCCTGGCCACCAATGACGTCCACGTGTGCTGCGGCGGGGTCCTTCTTCAGGCGGGCGATCATGTCGAGCACGCCCTGGGAGTGGCCGTTTGCGGTGTCCACGAACAGTGCGTCAACGCCTGCCTCGACTAGGGTCATGGCGCGCTCGTAGCCGTCACCGAAGAAGCCGATAGCGGCGCCGGCACGCAGGCGGCCATCCTCGTCCTTGGTAGCGTTGGGGTACTGCTCAGTCTTGACGAAGTCCTTCAGGGTAATCAGACCGGCGAGCTTGCCTGCGTCGTCGACCAGGGGCAGACGCTCAATCTTGTTGTGGGACAGCAGCGCGAATGCTTCGTCCTTGGTGACGCTGGGGTGCGCGGTGACCAGCGGCATAGGGGTCATGATGTCGCGGACGCGAATGCCCTCGTAGTCGGAGCGGGAGATGTAGCGGATATCGCGGTTGGTGATGATACCTTCCAGCACGCCCTCTTCGCTGACGACGGGCAGACCGGAGACCTTGTAGTAGCCGCAGACCTCGTCGTATTCGGCGATGGTTGCGTCAGCACCGATGGTGACGGGGTTAATGATCATGCCGGACTCGGAACGCTTCACGCGGTCCACGTGTGCAGCCTGATCCTCGATGGAGAGGTTGCGGTGGATAACGCCCATACCGCCCAGACGTGCCATAGCGATTGCCATAGCGGAGTCGGTCACGGTGTCCATTGCGGCGGAGATGATGGGGGTGTTCAGGGTGATGCGCTTAGACAGGCGGGTGGAGGTGTCCGCATCGGAGGGGATGACGTCGGTGTTGCCGGGCAGCAGCAGCACGTCATCGTAGGTCAGGCCGGTGAAGCCGAAGGGATCCTCGGACAGAGCGGTGGGAATGGTCATTGTCTACCTTTCGGATGCTGGCTTCATCGGTGAGAAGCTCAGCCTATACGTTGCATATGTCAAGATGCGGTACGAACCGTCTGCCCGCACCCCACAAGGTGGTTTGAGCGCAAACGGGAGCAGCTTACCTTCTATAGTAAACCGCTAAAGGTTTCTTTGCTGAGAAGCACTCAGAGTAAGCATTCCTCAGCGGGAGGCTGTCGGCAGGTTCTAACGCCCCCGCGAGCGCGGGCGCACCCGAGCCTACCGACAGCGAGTGCCCGGTACCGCCTCCACGATGGAGGGGGCGGCACCGGGCACACACACTATTTAGGCTTCTTCAGTTTCTTCGGGCTTCTCAACCACCAGGGTCTCGGTGGTCAGCACCAGAGCCGCGATGGAGGATGCGTTCTGCAGAGCCGAACGGGTCACCTTCACCGGGTCAATCACGCCGGCTTCAATGAGGTCCACGTACTCGCCGGTCTTGGCGTTGAAGCCGTGGCCCACGGGCAGCTCGGAGACCTTGGAGACGACGACGTAGCCGTCTTCGCCAGCGTTCTCAGCGATCCAGCGCAGCGGCTGAACCAGGGCGCGGCGAACAATCTGTACACCCACGTTTGCGTCGTGGTTGCCCAGGTCCATGCCGTCCAGCGCCTTCAGCGCGTGAACCAGTGCGGAACCGCCACCGGAGACGATGCCCTCTTCCAGGGCTGCACGGGTGGAGGACACAGCGTCCTCGATGCGGTGCTTGCGTTCCTTCGCCTCAACCTCGGTTGCAGCACCGACCTTGATAACGCCCACGCCGCCGGCGAGCTTAGCCAGGCGCTCCTTGAGCTTCTCGCGGTCCCATTCGGAATCCACGCGCTCAATTTCGCGGCGCAGCTGCTGCACGCGGTCCTCGATTGCCTCGGGGTCGCCGCCGCCGTCCACGATGGTGGTGTGGGACTTGGTGACGGTCACGCGGCGTGCCGAGCCCAGGTGCTCCAGGGTGACCTGCGGCAGGTCAATGCCGAGCTCACCGGTCACGACGGTGCCGCCGGTCAGAATTGCCAAATCCTGCATGATTGCCTTGCGGCGGTCACCGAAACCGGGAGCCTTCAGAGCGACCACGTTGATGGTGCCGCGCAGCTTGTTCACGACCAGTGCGGAGAGCGCCTCACCGTCAACGTCTTCTGCGATGATGGTCAGCGGCTTCTTCGCCTGAACGATCTTCTCGAGCACGGGCATGATTTCTGCGATGGTGGAAATCTTGCCCTGGTAGAGCAGCACGAGGCTGTTCTCCAGCACTGCTTCGCCGCGCTCAGCGTCGGTGACGAAGGAGGGCGAGAGGTAGCCCTTGTCGAACTGCATACCTTCGGTGATGTCCAGTTCGATTTCGGTGGAGGAGCCGTCTTCGATGGTGATGACGCCGTCCTGGCCGACCTTCTCGAAGGCGCGAGCCAGCAGCTCACCAATCTGCTCGGACTGTGCGGAGATAGCGGCAACGTGCGCCACCTCGGGGCCCTGCACGGGGCGTGCATTCTCGAGCAGGCGTGCGGAGACAGCCTCCACAGCAGCCTCAATGCCGCGCTTGACGTCGGCGGGTGCCGCGCCGCTGGTGACGTTGCGCAGGCCCTCGTTGACCAGTGCCTGTGCGAGCACGGTTGCGGTGGTGGTGCCGTCACCGGCTACGTCGTTGGTCTTGGTGGCGACTTCCTTCGCCAGCTGGGCGCCCAGGTTTTCGTACGGGTCGTCCAGTTCAATTTCACGGGCGATGGACACGCCGTCGTTGGTGATGACGGGTGCACCCCACTGCTTGTCGAGCACAACGTTGCGCCCGCGCGGGCCGAGGGTTACCTTGACCGCGTTTGCCAGCTTATCGACGCCAGCCTGCAGGGACTTGCGGGCGGCATCGTTGAATTCAAGCTGCTTAGCCATGTGTTCGCTACTCCTAGTGCGTCACAGAAAGGAAAATTTGAGGGGCAGATGATAGCTCATGCGCCGTACCGGATGAGCGGTACGGCGCATGAGCATCTGAAAGTATTAGTCGACGATTGCCAGAACGTCGCGTGCGGAGAGAATCAGGTACTCTTCGCCCTGGTACTTAACCTCGGTGCCACCGTAGCGGGAGAACACGACAACGTCGCCTTCCTTGATGTCTACGGGAATGCGGTTGCCCTTCTCATCCACGCGGCCCGGGCCAACGGCGACAACGCGTGCTTCCTGCGGCTTTTCCTTCGCAGTTTCGGGGATAACCAGACCGGATGCGGTGGTCTGCTCAGCCTGCTCGATCTTGATAACGACGCGGTCTTCCAGGGGCTTGATAGCCATAATCGGTTCCTCCGGGTTGTGGATTTACGTTTGATGCAAGACAGCGGCGCAGTGGCGCGCCCGATGACTGTCTCGAGTGCTACCTCAACTCTAGTTTCACCTGTGCTTTCGGTCAAGAAAAGCGCCGCTCTGTCGGGGTGTTTCACCGCAAGGCGAACGCTGAGCAAAAAGCTGAGCAGATCGGGCTTCCCACCTTCCAAAATCGGCACCCCGTAAAATGAGGAGCATGCCTATTCCCGCATCCCCTTTTACTCCCGCCGCTAAGCTTCCGTTCAGCGCCGAAGCGCTCGCGGCAGCCGATGAGCTTTACCCGCTGGGCTCGGATACGCTCAGCGCCGTTATTTCTTTGCGTTCGCGAGGTTTCAGCCCCGAGGAGTCTGCACAGATTATTTCGCTGGCGCAGGCTCGTACCCGTGCGCGCGCCAAGTTCGGCGAGCGCGCCCGCACCCTCATGCTCACTCAGGAGGCGGCGGAGCAGGCGACCCGCCCGGTGATTGCGCATTATCGCGCTCAGCGTCTGCGCCCGGTTGCCGGCACGGTGGCTGATTTGGGTTGCGGTATCGCCTCGGATTCTGCCGTGTATGCGGCGGAGCGCGGTGCCGTGGTTGCGGTGGAGTTGGATCCGCTAACGGCTTCTTTTGCGGCGAAGAACCTTGAGTTTTGCCCGCAGGCGCGCGTGTATTCGGGGGATGTGACCGATTACGTGCACGGTGAGCTTCTGGACGCTGCCGGTGAACCGGTGGGCATTGTGTGGATGGACCCGGCGCGCCGCGAGTTGCGGGGCGCGAAGAAGGCTCAGACGGAGCGCCTTTTTGACCCGGAGGCGTTCTCTCCCCCGTTCTCGTTCGTGCTGAATCTGGCTCGTACGGGCGTGCCGATGGGCGTGAAGTTGGGTCCCGGTTTTCCGCATGAGGGCATCCCCTCGCCCGAAGATATTGCCTCAGAGGCGAACCCCACCCCGCGCGTTGAGGCGGAGTGGATTCAGTCGGAGGGTTCCCTCGCCGAGTTGGTGCTCTGGTTTAACGCGCTGGCTCAGGAGGGGGTGGCTCGCACGGCAACCTCGGTGCGTGAAACCTCTGTGCGTGAAATGTCTGCCGAAGAGACCGACTGCAACGAAGGCCCCGCCGAAACCAGCGCCCTGCTACCGCCGTATGAGGCGGTCAGCTTCCGTAGCCCCTTGACGGCGGAAGAGGCGGAGCAGAGCGTTGACGTTCCGGTGTCCCTGCCGCAGCCGGGTGATTACCTGCTGGAGCCTGCCCCGGCGATTGTGCGTTCGCACCTGGTCGCTGAGTTTGCGCAGAGTATTGGCGCGTTTCTATTGGATGAGCACCTGGCGTACCTGTGTTCTGCCGAGCCGGTGGAGCATCCGCTGGTTGCCTGCTACGAGGTTCTGGAGGAGATTCCCCTGCAGGAGAAGCAGCTGAAGCGTTGGGTGCGTGAGCAGGGCTTTACGGCGCTAACGATTAAGAAGCGTGGCGTGGATATTGTTCCGGAGCAATTGCGTGCGCGTCTGCTGGGTTCAGCGGGTTCTAAGCCTTCCAAGAAGAAACAGAAAAAGAACGCTAATTCTTCTTCGGGTGCGCAGGAGGGTGTGCAGGGGTCCTCGTACCGTCCGGCAACGCTGGTCTTTACCCGCATCGGCTCGGGTAGGGATTCACGACGCGTCGGCTGGCATGTGCGCCCGCTCTAGCCTCGCCAGCCCTAACTACTCAACCCCGACTCCCCAGCCCCGATTATTCAACGCTGACTACTCAACCCCGACTACCAGACCCGGGCTACTCAGCCCCGAGGACGGGTTACCGTTCATGACGATTCGTGACGTTTCCCGTTCCGGATTCTGCACTCGACAGGGCGCGCGTCTTCCCCAGACCGTACACTAGATACAGTGCCTACTAGAGGTGCCTACTAGAGGTGCTTCTGTACCGGCCGGGCAGACCATCAGCTGAGTTGGCGCCTACCCGGGGTAGAGCCCACCGATAATAACTTCCATAGTCGGCACCATGCACGACCCTATTTCCAGACGCAGGAAAGGCCATATGATCGACTTTGCTTCCTCCCCGCAGTCCACTCTCGGCGTGGAATGGGAGATTGCGCTCATCGACCGTGAAAGCGGCGAACTGACCCAGCGCGCCAGCGAGGTGCTGTCCATCCTGCGCGAGCGCCGCCCCGAACTGCTCGAGCCCGCCTCCGACCGGGCGCACGTGACCGGCGAATTCCTGGAGAACACCCTCGAGGTGGTGACCGGCATCTGCCGCACCGTCGCTGAGGCGTGCCGTCAGCTGCAGGAGCTCACCGACATCATCCGTGAAATCACCGATGAGCTCGGCATTGAGTTCTACCCCGCCGGCACCCACCCATTCTCCCATTGGGCTGACCAGCCGGTCGTGGCGAAGGAACGCTACCAGCGTGTGGTCGAGCGCGCCCAGTATTGGGGCCGCCACATGGTCATTTACGGCGTGCACGTGCACGTAGGCGTTGACTCCCGTGATAAGGTTCTGCCGCTCATTGACGCGCTGACCAACTACGGTCCGCACCTGCTGGCGCTTTCGTGCTCTTCCCCTTACTGGGATGGCGTGGACACCGGTTACGCCTCGCACCGCACCCAGCTTTATCAGCAGCTTCCGACGAACGGTCTGCCCTTCCACTTTGATACCTGGGAGCAGTACAGCAACTACCTGGATTCGCTCGTGGCAACCGACGTGATTAACGACCCGAGCGAGGACCGCTGGGATGTTCGCCCGGTTCCGCGTTACGGCACCATTGAGATGCGCTATTGCGATGGCCTCGCCTCCCTGCCGGATGTTGCGGCGCTGGTGGCGTTCACGCAGTGCCTGGTGGAGTACTTCTCTCGCCGTATTGAGGCGGGTGAAAACATTGAGGTGCTCGCCCCCTGGCACGCGCAGGAGAACAAGTGGCGCGTCGCCCGCTACGGCCTGGAGGCTAAGATCGTGGTCTCTAACGAGCCGGTGCAACGCACCCTGCGTGAAGATTTTGAGCTACTTCTGCCCAAGCTAGAGCCGGTGGCACGCGACCTTGACTGCGAGGTAGAGCTGGCGCAGGTACGCCGCATCCTCACTGAGGGTACGGGCGCGGATCGTCAGCGTGCGGTCTTTGAGAAGACCGGCTCCCTGCGTGAGGTGGCGCTGGATGTTGCCGCGCAGTCCCGTGCGCGAGCGCTGCGTTAGAGCCGCCCCACCTAAAGTTTGAATACAGAAAATGCCTCGGCGCAGTCCTTTAGGAGAGTCCTTTTGGGAAACTGCGCCGAGGCATTTCTATGAACGTTTTCGAGGCGAGCCGCATCAACGCGCTCGCATTGCCCTTTAGAAGCAGACAGTGGTCACGGGCAGCGAGGAGTCCGTCGTGAAGTCCACGCCCGAGGGCTCACGGCCGGCGGCAACCAGGCGAGCACCCAGCGCCGCAACCATTGCGCCGTTATCGGTGCACAGGGTGAACTTCGGGATAATCAGGCGCACCCCCTCGGAGGCGCATCGGGCGGCAAGCAGCTCACGCAGACGCGAGTTAGCCGCCACGCCACCGCCAAGCAATAGGGTCTTCATGCCCTGCTCGCGGCAGGCCAGAATCGCCTTCTTGGTGATGACGTCCACGACCGCCTCCTGGAAGGACGCGGCAATATCGGCAACCGGCACCTCTTCACCGGCCGCTTCAAAGCTTTCAATCACGCGCGCCACGGCGGTCTTCAGACCGGAGAAGGAGAAATCGTAGCGGTGCGCGCCGGGCTCCTCGGCGGTGCCCATGAACTTGCGGTTCGACAAGCCGCGCGGGAAGACGAAGGCGTTGCGGTTGCCATTAGCGGCGGCCCGGTCAATTGCGGGGCCGCCCGGGTAGTCCAGGCCGAGCAGTCGGGCGACCTTGTCGTAGGCCTCGCCTGCAGCATCGTCGAGGGTTGCGCCGAGCAGACGCACATCGGAGGTAATGTCGCGCACCTGCAGGATTTCGGTATGACCGCCAGAAACCAGCAGCGCACCCAGGCCACCGGAACCGGCATTCGCCAGCAGGTCGGAGCCGTCCTCGGTGCCGTTATCCTCCAGCAGGCCAACGCCAACGTGGGCGACCAGGTGGTTAATGCCGTAGAGGGGCTTGCCAGTGGCAATAGCGAGTGCCTTCGCCGCGGAGACACCGACCATGAGCGCGCCCGCCAGGCCGGGGCCCGCGGTGACGGTGATAGCGTCCACCTCATCGAGGGTGATGTCCGCTTCGGCGAGTGCCGCCTTAAGGGCGGGAATCATGGCGTCCAGGTGGGCGCGGGAGGCGATTTCGGGGATCACGCCACCAAAGCGCACGTGCTCTTCCATGGAGGAGGAGATGGTGTTGCTGAGCAGCTGTGCACCGCGCACAATGCCGATACCGGTCTCATCGCAGGAGGATTCGATGCCCAGAACGAGGGGTTCGCGAGTGCTCATAGTCTATCTTTCTGTTGCGCTGTCTGCGCGTAGTGCTTCTAGTTGCAGTGGTGTAGGGATGCTGTGATGTAGGGATACTGCGATGTAGAGGGCGGCGGATGCTTGCCCCTAGTGCGGGGATTGCTGTCTAGCCCAACGGAGTATTTAGAACGTGCATTCCATAATGATGGCGTCGGTTCCATCATCGTAGTAGCCGCGGCGTACGTGAATCGCACGGTAGCCGTTGCGTTCGTAGAGGCGCTGGGCGCGCGGGTTGTCGGCACGCACCTCCAGAAGGATGCGCTCGGCACCCTGCTCGCGGGCGCGCTCGTGCATCTGCTCGAGCATGGCGCGACCGAAGCCGTGGCCCTCGTATTCGGGGAGCACGCCGATGGTTTGAACGTCGGCGGTGTCGGCTACGACCATGGTTCCGCAGTAGCCGATAGCACGCCAGCTGCCCTCGTTATCTTCCGAACCTTCTGCAGGCAATTCGAGCATGTAGTAGGTGCGGGTTGGGTGGGTCAGCTCTTCGAGGAACATGTCGATATGCCAGGCGTCGGCGGGGAACAGGGTGGTTTCCATGCGGTGCATGGTCTGCACATCGGCAAGTTCGGCAATGCGCAGGCGGGCGCCCAGTGCCAGGTTATTCAGTGCCAGGTCGTCTCGCACGATATTGTCGGTAGCGCTCATTTAGCTCTCCTTCTGCCCGGTTTCCTGCACGGCAGCCTGCGTGGAGGAACCCTGAGTAGCAGCCTGCTTCTGCTGGCGGGCGAGCATTGCGGCGGGGACCTTTGCATCCGAGTCGCGCAGGTACTGGGCGGAGGTGTCCTCGCTCAGGTTCTCTACGCCCAGGCGTGCCGCGGCGGCAACCAGGTACTCGGCGTGGGGGTGAACCTCGCGGGCAGAATCGACGATGGTCCAGCCGTGCTCTTCGAGGGTTTCGGAGTCCAGGCCGGCACCGTAGCCGTAGGCGTAGGAGGGAGCCCCACCGGGCAGAATTTCGGAGGCGGGGCATACGTTTGGGCCGTCCACCAGGCTGTAGCCTTCGGCGTTCACACGGTAGCGGGCGGAGTAGACTTCGCGGCGGCGTGCATCGGAGAGTACGAGCAGCTCAGCGCCTTCTGCAAGATCCGCAGAAGCGAACGCTCGTTCTGCGTTCTCTTCACCAGCAGCTGCACCAGCTTCACCGGCAACCACACCAGACACAGCGCGCTCAGCCAGGGCGGTCAGGCTCATCATGCCGTACACCGGCACCGACCAGGCAAAACCCAGAGCGCGCGCAGTAACGATACCGGCACGCAGACCCGTAAAAGGTCCCGGGCCGGTACCGGTCAGAATCGCATCCAAATCTTCGCCGCGCACGCCAGCGTCCTGCAGGGCCGCCTGCGCGTAGGGGCCCATCACCTCGGCGTGGGAGCGGGTATCTTCACTCTCGTAGCGGGCGAGGATTTCGAAGGACGCACCGGCTTCGGCGCCGTGCACGCGGGCGAGCGCCACGGATGCGGTGGCGGATGAATCAAGGGCAAGTACTAGCACCCTATCATTCTAACGCGCGGGCTCTAGGCGCTCTGCAGGGCCTCTTTCAGAGCGTCGAAAGCGTGCTCCCAGCGGGGGCCGAAGGCGCGCACCCGCAGCAGGCGAGGTTCGGGGGTGTCCGCATCCTCGTCACTTTCGTCTTCGTCATCCCAGCTGAACTCTTCGGCACCCGAGTAGGCGAAGCGCGCATCCGCGCCGGTCAGGCGGGTGAAGTCCAGCTCCAGGCGGGAATCACTCAGGTGCTCAGCCTTATCGCGACCCCACTCGATGACGGTCACCGAGCGCGGCAGGGAGAACTCCAGGTCCAGGTCGTCGAGCTCTTCGGCGCTGGAGAGGCGGTAGGCATCCACGTGCACCAGGTCGGGGCCGCCGGGGCGGGGGCCGTCCGGCAGGTTCGGGTGCACGCGCGAGAGCACGAAGGTCGGTGAGATAACGCCTTCGCGCACGCCCAGGCCTTCACCCAGGGAGCGGGTGAACGTGGTCTTGCCCGCACCAAGCTCACCCGAGAGCAACAGTACGTCCCCGGCGTTCAGATGCTGCGCCAGGGTGAGCGCCAGGCGGCGGGTATGGTCGGGGCCGGTCACATCCAGGTCGAGTGCGGCAGAAATGTACTCAGCGCTCATTAGCCCTCCTGCTCCTGCCCGGTGCCCCACAGCTCGTTCAGTTCAGCTTCAACCCAGGAGCCGCCAACATAGAGGCGCTCCACGCGGGACGAAATGCGGGTCACGATTTCATAGTTAATGGTCTGCGCGGCGTCCGCCCACTCTTCCACGGGCGGGTTCTCACCGGCACCAAAAAGAATGGCGGGGGCGCCCAGGTAACCCAGGGCGGGGTCGCTCAGGCCGGGTTTGCCCAGGTCAACGACCATCTGGTCCATGGCGATGCGGCCGACCACGCGGTAGGTCTTACCCTCCGCGTTCTGCGCGCCCGGGTAGATGCGCACCGGCGCGTTCTCCGCAATGCGCGGCACACCGTCAGCGTAGCCGAGCGGCACCAACGCCAGGGTGGTCGGCTTTTCGGTGTGGTAGCGCAGACCGTAGGAAACACCCTGACCTGCAGGAACTTCCTTCACTGCGGCAATGTAGCTGCTCACCGTCATGACGGGCTTGAGCCCCAGGTCCTCAGCGGTGACCTCCGGTAACGGGGAAAGACCGTACAGTGCCAGGCCGCAACGCACGCCGTCACCGAGCAGACGCTCCTCCGTATCCCAACCTTCCAGCGAGGCGGTCAGGGTCGCCGGAGAGTTCGCCAGATGCACCATCTTCGGGTCCAGACCGGCATCATGAGCCTGAGCCACAAAAGTATCCAGGGTGTCGAGCTGCTGAGCAGTCTCGGCGCGGGTCGGCTCATCCGCAACCGCCAGGTGGCTAAAAATACCCTCAACCGTAATCAGCCCAGACTCCTCCAGGGAGGCGGCACGAGCCACCAGCGCAGGCCAATCCGCAGCGGTGGCACCGTTACGACCCAGACCGGTATCAGCCTTCAAATGCACGATAGCGCGCTCGCCGGTGCGCTCAGCGGCGGCGGCTACCGCCTCCAGGTCCCAACCGGAAACCCCCAGACGGATCTTCTCCTGCAGCGCTGCCTCAAAATCGGTGGAGGGGGTGTGCAGCCACGCCATGAGCGGCGCATCAATACCGTCAGCACGCAGTTCCAGCGCCTCGTTCACGTGCACCACACCCAGCAGGTCAGCACCGGCTGCAATAGCCGAACGTGCCACCGGGTACGCGCCGTGACCGTACGCATCCGCCTTAATCACTGCAATGAGCGCGCGGTCGCCAATCAGTTCCTTGAGTCGGCGCACATTATGCTCTAGCGCGTCAAGGTCAATCGTGGCGCTTCGCTCTGCCTCTGCCGGGGTGCAGGGCGGGCAGTAGAGCGGTTTGGCAGGCTGCTGAGGGTGAGTCATGATCCTTCAGGGTCCTTCTGACGGGCGGGTACTACAGGCTGTGCTTGGGCAGCCTCTCTTATACTAAATTCTAGACCTCCCGGTGTGCGAAAGTCCTATCGCGCTACACTAGGTCAGGTACACCTTTGAGAGAGGAAAGCATCGATGAGCACTCTGCCGCCGGTTCGGACGGTTCACGTGTATTCCATGCACACCGACCCTTTTGCGCAGCCCGGTAGCGGAGATGCAGGCGGCATGAACGTCTATATTGCCCGATCGGTGCACGCCATGCTGGAGCTAGATCCCGAGCTGCGGGTTGAGGTTTTCACCCTGGACCGCGGTGAGGCGCTCCCGGCTGATTCGCCGTTCCATCAGCCTCCTCAGCCCGGCGAGCGCATCGTGCGCCACAGCCTTGATCTTCCGTCCGCTCGTGGTCTTTCGAAGAACGAGTTGGCTGCGGTCACCGATGATTTTGCGCAGGCCTGCGTGGAGCAGGCGCTGTACACCCCGGATATTATTCACGCCCACTATTGGCTGTCGGGTCAGGCCGCGGCTCGCGCATCCGAGCTGTGGTCGGCTCAGGGCATTGGTTCCCCGGTTCCGGTTCTTTTCACTCCGCATACGACGGCTGCCGCCAAGGATGCGCGCCGCGGCGAGGGCGAGGCCCCTGAACCGGAAGAACGCTATACCGCCGAGCGCCTCATGAGTAGCTCCGCGAGCCGGGTGATTGTAAATACTCCCCTGGAGGCGCAGCAGATGAGCGAGTACTACGGTACGGACGCGCAGAAGCTTGCCATTATCCCGCCGGGTGTTGACACCTCGATTTTCCATACGATTCCTGGCGTGCATCCGCTCAATGACACCTCGGAGACTCGTTGCCGCATTGTTTTTGCCGGTAGGCCTCAGCCGTTGAAGGGCCCGCATCTGCTGGTGGAGGCGCTCGCGCTGCTCCCCGATGATTTGCAGGTGGACGTGGATATTATTGGTCGTTCCAATTCGGATTATGAGCACCGCCTGCTGCAGCGGGCGGCTGAGCTGGGTGTGGCAGATCGGGTGCATTTGAAGGACCCGGTTCCGGCGTCTGAGTTGGCGAATATTTTCCGTGCCGCCGATATTGTGGCGTCCCCGTCCTCATCTGAGACGTTCGGGTTGGTGGCTCTGGAGGCGCAGGCGTGCGGCGCGGCGGTGCTCGCTACGGATGCTGACGGTCTGCGCTATGCGGTGGAGAACCACCGTACGGGCCTGCTGGTGGCGCCTCGTACTCCGCAGCGTTGGGCTGCGGCTATTGAGCGTCTGGTGCGTGCCCCGTATCTGCGTCATTCGTTGGGTGCGAACGCCGCGGCGCGTGCCCGCACGATGGGTTGGGATCAGACGGCGCGTAAGACCCTTGAAGCTTATGCCGAGGTACGTCAGGGTATCTCGCAGTAATGTATTTTTCACATTGTGAGGAGTTTTAATGTCTTTCTCCATGAGCCGCGATGAGTTCGCCGCGTACCTGGATTCTGTGCGTATTACCGGTGAGGTGGCGACCCCCCGCGAGAATAACCTGGACCATATTCAGGGTTTCCTGGATGGTAATGAGCACCTTGAGTTTGGTGTGCAGTGGACCCGTGAGTGGGATTACGATGCGGTGTTTGAGGTGATGGTCCGCCGCGCGGGTCTGAACCCGGACCGTTCGCATACTCACGGTCAGGACACTATTGGTGCCGAGCAGTGCATCAGCGCGCTGGAGGAGTACGCCCGGATCTTTGGCGAGGCGGTGCGTGTTGGTTCTCGTATTCTGTTTGCGACTGGTCACCCGGCGGGTCTGTTCCCCATCTATGCGGTGATGGCTGCGGCTGCGAAGGCTGCCGGTGCTGAGGTTCTCCAGATTGAGGAGGGCGAGCGCTTCCTGGACGGCGATGTCCGCCAGATTATGGATGTCGTGATGTTTGAGCAGTACGGTAATCTGCAGCATACGCATTTCCCCGGCCCGATGCGCATCGCGCTGGATCAGTTGAAGGCGCGCGGTGTGACTCCGGATCTGGTGGTTTCGGATCACGGTATGGCTGGTTATGCTTCTTCGACCTGTAAGTTGCTGACAATTGGCATTGCGGATTGTAATGATCCGGGTCTGTTTGTGGCGGCTGAGCAGGGGGATCTGCCGGTGTGCGTGCCGATGGACGATAATGTTCCGCCTCGTCGTTATGAGCCGATGATTGATTTCATTTTGGATCGTGCGGGGCTTGAGCGCCCTTAATGTCCCTTCTGCACCCTGTGTTTAGGGTTTGGGGTCTTCGGGGTTTGTCTTTTATCTGTCGGTTATTGTTTTCCTGCAAGTGCGTGAAACATGCTGATGGTTTTGGGGTTTCTTAGCTCCACTAGGCATTCTTCCCGAAGGCCCTTTTTGTCTTCTTTTTCTGTGATTGATTTCATCACACCCAAGAAGCTTTGCACCTCCATTCTTCGCGCCGTAAGACCCCCGACCCCGTAGAATAGTTTACGGAACACGTTTATGCGCGCTGTGCGCTCATCTAACGCTCCACTAGGCGCCTTACCAGCGCCTTTACCGTAGTCTCTGCCACTATTCACTCAGCGAGATTATTGGTTCACTCATTCATTCATAACAATGACTAGGACACGATTCCCTATTCACCGATAATTAGGGGTAAATGTGCCTATTCGCCGCTCTCAGTCCACGACACAGGACAAATTTCCGGGGAAGATTACACCGTTGAAAGTACAAGATCGTCTTAAAAAAATGTGGGGGTCAGACTTCGTCGTCAAGCGAAGCTGGCATCCCAAGGTTCAGCGCGCCCTTTATTGTGGCGACCTTCTCGCCATTGTTATTGCGGTCGTCGCTGCGCATCTGATTCGTTTCGGGTGGGAGAATGCTGACCTGCCCTATGTGAACGTTTGGCCTATTAACGCCCTGGATGGCCGTATTCCCGCTATTGATTACATCTTCCTGGGCGTTGGTATGGTTGTCGGCTGGTGGTTTATCCTCCAGGTGAACGGCTCCCGTAGCCTGCGCATCATGGGTTTCGGCAACGAGGAGTACCGCCTCATTACTCGCGGTAGCACCTATTTCTTCTGCCTGCTGATTATTGTGGCGTTCTTCCTTAAGGTTGACGTCACCCGCATGTACCTGCTGATTGCTTACCCGCTGGGTCTGTTCCTTCTGCTCGTTGAGCGTTGGCTGATTCGTCAGGGTCTGGTGCGTTCGCGTACTCGCGGTCGTGCGTTGACTCGCGTCATGATTATTTCTGATGTGACGACCGGTCAGCACCTGTACAAGAACCTGAAGGATGTGGTTGCTTCCGGCCTGTCCCCCGCAGCGTTCTACCTGCCCGGTTTTACTCCCGGTACTACCGTTGCTGGCGCGCCGATTCCGGTGCTTGGTTACAGCACTTCTCCGGCTGACATTATGGAAGCCATCCGCGAGAACGATATTCACATGGTTGCTGTGACGAACGGTCACCACTTGAGCCCGGATCAGGTTCGCCTACTGGGTTGGAAGCTTGCTGACGCGCACATTTCGTTGATTATGGCTCCCGCGACGACCGATATTGCTGGTCCGCGTATGCACATGCAGCCGCTGAATGGTCTGCCGCTGGTGCACGTGTCGACTCCGCGTATTACCGGTCTGTCGGCGTTCTTCAAGCGCGCTATGGATGTTGTGTCTTCGGGCCTGGGTTTGATTCTGTTGTCTCCGCTGTTCCTGGTGGTGGCGCTGCTGGTCAAGCGTGATGGCGGACCGGTCTTCTTCCTGCAGAACCGTGTGGGTCTGAACGGTGAAATGTTCAAGATGGTGAAGTTCCGTTCGATGCGTACTGACGCCGAAGAGGTTAAGAAGCGCCTCATGGCGCAGAACGAGGGTAATGGTGTGCTCTTCAAGATGAAGGACGACCCGCGTATTACCCCGGTTGGTAAGTTCATCCGTAAGTACTCGATTGATGAGTTGCCTCAGCTGTGGAACGTGTTCATTGGCGATATGTCGCTGGTGGGTCCGCGTCCTCCGCTGGTTGAGGAAGTTGAGCAGTACGAGGATATTGCGTACCGCCGTCTGCTGGTGAAGCCGGGTATTACCGGTCTGTGGCAGGTTTCGGGCCGTAGTGACCTTTCGTGGGAAGAGTCTGTTCGTCTGGATCTCTACTATGTTGAGAACTGGTCGCTTACCGGTGACCTGATTATTCTTCTGCGTACTGTCCGTGCGGTTTTCGCTAAGGAAGGCGCGTACTAAGAAGAGCTGGGGTTTCTCCCGCTGGTATGTATGCCGTATTGAAGACGCTGTTCCGGCACAGGCAGCTTGGCATCATCTATTGATATAAATGCGCAGAAGGGGCGTGAATCCATTTCCGGTGGATTCACGCCCCTTCTTTATGCCTTCTGCCTAGTTCCTTTGAGAGACGCTCTAGGATCTCTTGAGGCGTTAGGTAGGAGGCGGCGTACTGGGCACCTCTGCCCTATTCGGCGATGAGTCGCGCAATGACTTCGGGGAGCATCTGCGCGACGCGGGTTGCCGGGGCGGGGCCCAGCAGCGCGTTCTGGACGCTTCCGGTGGCGCTGGCGCGTGCGGCTTCGCCGTGCAAGTAGACTGCGAGCGCACCGATGGAGGCGAAGGTGCAACCTTCCAGGGCTTCTCCGCGGGCTTCGAAGGCGGCTACGGTCTGGGCGAGCAGTGCGCCGTAGATGCCGGTGAGGGTGTCTCCGCTGCCTGCGGTGGCGAGCCAGGGGCTTCCTCCGGCGACGCTGTAGGTGGCGCCGTTGGGTGCCGCGATGAGCGTGTAACCGCCCTTGAGCATGACGGTGGCGCCGGAGAGTTCGGAGGCGGCACGCACCCAGCGGAAGGGCTCTGCATCAATGTCCTTGCGGCTGGGTACGATGGCGTCGCCCAGGTGCTTCTTCCAGGTTTCGGGGGCGAGCTCGTGTACGATGCGCAGGAATCGTTCGAGTTCTGCCGCGTGCGGGGTGAGGATCTTGTGGGGTCCGAGGTGCCTACCGGTTGCCATGTATTCTGCCGCCAGGTCGCAGGCACCTGCGTCAAGGATGGCGGGTTCGGGCGAGTGGAGCAGGTAGCGGTTCTTGTCCAGCGAGTCGTAGCTGGAGCCGGAGCCGCCGGCCCACACGGTGACCCTCTGCAGGGCGGGTGCGCCGCTGAAGTAGACGGTTTCGGGGTTGTGGGCAATCATGAGCTGGCGCAGCTCGTGGGAGTTGGCACCGAAGCGAACCATACCAACGCCGGTGTTGAGGGCAGCACGCACACTCATGAGGGCCGCGCCGGGGTATTCGAGGCTTCCAGTGAGCATGCCGAGTACGCCGCGAGTGTACTTGTGGGAGTGCTCGTCGGGGATTTCGATGAGTTCGCGGTAGTCTTCGCGGTCGAGAACACGCAGGGCGGGCTTGTGGGCGTCGAGGGCTTCGGGCACGCCCAGGTCGTAGAGTTTGATGTCTCCGGAGTGGACGCTGTGGCTGGTGCCTGCCGGCAGCTTGTGACCGATGAAGGTGACGGTGCGGTCGGCACGCAGGGAGGGTTCGTGCACGGTTCCGCGGTTGTTGTCGACTCCGGAGGGGGTGTCGACGGCGAGGACTGCGCCGAGCTTACCGTCGAGCTGCGCGGCGCGGAGTACGCCTAGGTATTCGCCAGCGTTACCGCGTACGGCGCCGCTGGATCCGGTGCCCAGGATGCCGTCGATGGTCAGGTCGTAGCCGGCAAGGTGTTCGAGGGTGTGTTCGGGGTCGAGCACGCGGGTGCCTTCACCACCTTCGCGGGCGATGAGCTCGAGGTTCTTTTCGCTGGGGTCAAAGATGACTGCATCAACGCGGTGTCCCTTGGCACTGAGGCGGGCGCCGGCGTAGATGGTGTCTGCGCCATTGTTGCCCGGGCCGATGAGCAGCAGGATTTTTGCTGTGTCTTTGCCGTGAAGCAGTTCCTGCGCTTCGGCTGCGACGGCGTCTGCGGCGCGTTGCATGAGGTAGCCGTCGTAGTCGGCGGCTTCAATGTAGGGCTTTTCTGCTTCGCGTACCTGGGAAGCAGTGTAGATGAGCTTCATTGCAGTCTCCTTGGGTGGCACCGTGCGGGCCTTAGGGGGGGTCACCGGTTATGGTGTTGATGTGGCTCTGCGTTAGTTTTCGTCGTGACGTTAGTTTTTGTCGTGACGTTAGTTTCCGTCGGGAGTATCGTCACCGGCGATGACGCTGAGTCGGTAGCTTTCGGGGTTGAACTTTTGCAGGTGCGCCAGTTCTGCGTCGCTGAGGTATTCGGCGGTTGCGATGGCGATGGCCATGGGCTCGTCGTGGGTCAGCGAGAGGTGGATGCGATTGATGCCGAGTTCTTTGGCTCGGCGGGCGATGGTGCCCTGAATGATGAGGTAGGGCTGACCGCTTTCGGCTGTGGCGACTTCACAGTCTTGCCAGTTGAGTCCGGCGGGTGCACCGAGTACTTTTGCGACGGCTTCTTTGGCGGCAAATCGTACGGCTTGGGAGCGTACGTTTCGGGTGCGTTCGTTGGGGGTGAAGACGCGGCGGACGAAGGCGGGTGTTTCGGTGACGATTCGTTCGAATCGTTCAATGTTGACGGTATCTACGCCGATTCCCATAATCATGAGCTGCACCTTTTACGTTAGGGGTGGTGACCGCGTCCTGTTTGCGGTTTCTCTTGTTTTAAGTCTAGCGAGATTCGCTTCTTTTAGGTGGGATAGCGTCAAATATGACGCATGGTTGATGTCTATTTCACGGCGTCTATTTTTGTTGGTTGATCCACGAATAACCGCCCGGTTAAACGACAAGGGCGGTGGTTGAGTTCTCTAAGAACTCAACCACCGCCCTTTCGTTATCGCTCAGGCGATTTCCGAGGATTACTCCAGAGAATTACTCCACGGTCACGGACTTTGCGAGGTTACGCGGCTGGTCAACGTCCAGGCCCTTAGCTTCTGCCAGTGCGCATGCGAAAATCTGCAGGGGCACGGTTGCCAGCAGGGGCTGCAGCAGCGAGGGGCATGCCGGGACGGTGATGAGGCGGTCTGCGTAGGGCTTGACGGCCTCGTCGCCTTCTTCGGCGATGACGATGGTGAAGGCGCCGCGCGCGCGCACCTCCTGGATGTTGGAGACGACCTTGCCGTGCAGGGAGTCGCGACCGTTTGCGGAGGGAACCACTACGATGACCGGCTGGCCTTCATCGATCAGTGCGATGGGGCCGTGCTTGAGCTCGCCTGCGGCGAAGCCTTCAGCGTGGATGTAGGTGATTTCCTTGAGCTTGAGTGCGCCTTCCATTGCGACGGGGAAGCCCACGTGGCGGCCGAGGAAGATCACGGAGGAGGCATCCTTCATTTCGACGCCCAGTTCCTTGACCTGGGTGTCGTTGTCGATGACCTTCTGGATCTTTGCGGGCATGTTCTGTAGCTCGGCGAGGATCGAAGCGATTTCGTCCTTGTACTTGTTGCCGCGCAGCTGTGCCAGGTACAGGCCGAGCAGGTATGCTGCGGTGATCTGTGCCAGGAATGCCTTGGTGGATGCCACTGCGATTTCGGGGCCTGCGTGGGTGTACAGCGCAGCGTCGGATTCGCGGGGCAGAGTCGAGCCGTGGGTGTTGCAGATGGAGATAACCTTTGCGCCCTGTTCGCGTGCGTGGCGCACTGCCATCAGGGTGTCCATGGTTTCACCGGACTGCGAGAGTGCCACGATGAGGGTCTTCTCGTTCACGATGGGGTCGCGGTAGCGGAACTCGTGTGCGAGCTCAACCTCGGTGGGGATGCGGCACCAGTGCTCGATGGCGTAGCGCGCCACCTGGCCTGCGTATGCTGCGGTACCACATGCGACGACGATGATCTTGTCGATGGAGCGCAATACCGAGTCGTCGATGTTCAGCTCGTCGAGGGTGAGGTTGCCGTTCTCATCCAGGCGGCCCATGAGGGTCTGCTCTACCGCTGCGGGCTGCTCGTGGATTTCCTTCTCCATGAAGGAGTTGTAGCCGCCCTTTTCAGCTGCCGCTGCGTCCCATTCGATGTGGAAGGGCTTGCCCTCTGCGGGGTTGCCTTCGAAGTCGATGATGGAGTAGTCGGTGCCGGTGATGGTCACGATCTGGTCCTGACCCATCTCGACGGCTTCCTTGGTGTAGTCAATGAACGCGGAGACGTCCGAACCGAGGAAGTTCTCGTTCTCGCCCAGGCCGATGACCAGCGGGGAGTTGCGGCGGGTTGCCACAACGCGGTCCGGGTGGTCGGCATGGATAGCCAGGATGGTGAAAGCACCTTCGAGGCGGTTGGATGCGACGCGTACTGCCTCGGTGAGGTCACCGGTGCCGAGCTTGTTGTAGATGCTTGCAATGGTTGCTGCAGCTACCTCGGTGTCGGTCTGAGATGCGAACTCTACGCCTTCGGCGAGCAGTTCGGCACGCAGTTCTGCGAAGTTTTCGATAATACCGTTGTGTACGACGGCGAGGCGGCCGTTGTCGACAACGTGGGGGTGAGCGTTATTGTCGGTGGGTCCACCGTGGGTTGCCCAACGGGTGTGACCGATACCAATCTGGGAGTCCGGCAGGGGGTTTTCCTTAACCTCGTTTTCGAGGTTCAGGAGCTTGCCTGCCTTCTTACGGAATACGATGCCGTCGGGGCACACGAGTGCCACGCCAGCAGAGTCATAGCCGCGGTATTCCTGACGGCGCAGACCTTCGAGGACCACATCGTATGCGTTGTGGTCAAACTTGTTACCGTCCGGAGCAGTGTCCAGACCTACATATCCTACGATTCCACACATGCTATAAGTTTATCCCACAAGTATCCAGATATGCGCACGGTGAAATACCGTTATACGTCACGTTTATTGTGGCTTTCCTGGCTTTTTCAGGTTTTACCCTTTTCTTTCCATCAATTTATTTCTTCAAACAAACCGTGAGGGCGGGTATTTTCCCCGCGGGCTGAAAGTTCGTACACTTAGATAAATGAGCACCGCACCGTATTTTTCTAGCGATGACCGCTTCATGCATCTTGACCGTTCCCGTTGGTCGCACCTAGCCGATGAGATTTCTGTTCCCCTCAGCGCTGAGGAAATTGAGTCTCTTCGAGGCCTGGGTGAAACTGTCGACCTTGAGGAGGTGCAGCGTATTTATCTGCCGGTTTCTCGTCTTCTTAACCTGTATGTGACTGCTGCTTCTTCGTTGAACCATATGACGAATGATTTTCTGCATGTGTCTCAGCGCCGCGTCCCGTTCATTATTGGTGTGGCGGGTTCTGTTGCGGTGGGCAAGTCGACGACGGCGCGTATTTTGCAGGCTCTTTTGAGCCGTTGGCCTTCGACTCCGAAGGTTCAGTTGGTGACGACGGATGGTTTCTTGTACCCGAACGCGGAGCTTCAGCGTCGCGGCATTATGCACCGTAAGGGTTTCCCGGAGTCTTATGATCGCCGCACCCTGTTGAATTTTGTGTCGCAGGTGAAGTCCGGTGCTGAGCGTGTGGTGGCGCCGAAGTATTCGCACCTGTATTACGACATCATGCCGGATGAGCATATTGAGGTCACCGCACCGGATGTGCTGATTCTTGAAGGCTTGAATGTTTTGGCGCCTTCTCAGGCTGAGGGGCCGGAGACTTCTGATCTGACGCTGAGTGATTTCTTTGATTTCTCTATTTATGTGGATGCCCGCACTGAGGATATTGAGCGCTGGTATGTGAATCGTTTCTTGACTCTGCGTTCTTCGGCTTTTGCGAATCCGGAGTCGTATTTCAAGCGTTATGCGGAGTTGAGCGATGAGCAGGCGGTTGAGGTGGCGACCGGCATTTGGAAGAGTGTGAATGAGCCGAATCTGCTGCAGAATGTTTTGCCGACTCGTGCTCGTGCGCATTTGATTCTGCAGAAGGGCCCCGAGCATACCGTGGAGCAGGTTCTTCTGCGTAAGAACTAGATGTTCTTTAGGTTTTTATTGTTCGTGTGTGGCTTTTAGTTGCCTGTGTAGCGCGTTTGTGGTGCATTCTAGTAGAAGGCGCCGGAGGCTCCACTCCCTCACGGGGTGGGTTTAGGCTTCCGGTGCTTTTGTATGCACCTACGCCATGATGAGGAGTTATTGTGAAGTCCCTGCACCGTACGTCTACCGCTCAGGAGTCTTTTGATAGTTCTGTGGTAAACCGCCGCACTCTTTTGGGTGCCGCTTTGGGCGTTGGTGGCACGGCGCTATTGGCAGCTTGCGGTTCGCAGGGTCAGGGTGCGTCTTCTTCATCTTCTGCTGCGAGTGCTTCTGAGTCTGCGGCGGCTTCGGCGGCTTCTTCTAGCGCCTCTTCCCCTGCGTCGGCATCTTCTGCCGCGCCCTCCCCTGTTGCTTCTGCTACCAGTGCTTCTGCAAGTGCTTCGGCTTCTGCGAGCGTGTCTTCTTCCCCGTTGGCGCTTGCTCAGCCGAGTGTTGAGTCTCAGCCGGATTCTTTGCGTTGCCTCGTGAATAAGATGCGTCCCTTTGCGCAGCAGGATTGGGAGCCGAGTGACCTGGTGGAGTTCTATGGTCATCAACTGCGTGCTGAGGCGGCTAAGGCGGCGGACACGATGATTGATGCGGCTGCTACTGATGGCGTGACTCTGCTTGTTTCTAGCGCGTATCGTTCCTATGCGGTGCAGCAGCAGACCTATCAGTATTGGGTTTCGGTGAACGGTCAGCAGGTGGCGGACCAGTTGTCGGCTCGTCCCGGCTATTCGGAGCATCAGACGGG
>ENA-OWMY01000020-OWMY01000020.1-metagenome-genome-assembly--contig:-NODE-20-length-43036-cov-6.670436_pt1 | contig 43036 bp, 41 predicted proteins | sample MGYA00245358_ERZ651122 | MGnify/ENA primary metagenome ERZ651122 (study PRJEB26857, sample SAMEA4031752) | metagenome | biome: human; feature: oral; material: saliva | place: Philippines | collected 2014 | study...
GTGGCTCAAATGCTGACGAAACAGCCTAATATGCCGAGTGTATCTGAAAAAGAAAAGAAAAATTCGACCGCTTTTTCGAACCTATCGAATATGGCATCGCAAGGAAAACCGATGCCGTTGGCATATGGACGAATTCGCACAGGGTCGCTGATTATTTCGCAAGGCGTAGAGACAATGGATACAACAGTTTAATTGAGGAGTTTTATTTTATGGGTAAAGGTGGCGGTGGCGGACATACGCCCGTTGAAGCAAAAGAAAGCGGACGCAGTAAACAGCGAGTCAAAATCGTTGAAGTGATTTCTGAAGGCGAAGTGGAAGGATTAGCGGAGGGTATGAAATCCGTCTATTTTGACAATACCCCTGTTCAAAATGAAGATGAAAGCTACAATTTCCAAAATGTACTGCTCGAAGGGCGAGTCGGTTCTCAATCGCAAGAGATTATTTCAGGTTTTAATACCTCTGAAAAAGAGGTTTCCGTTGGTGCTCAAATCAGAAAAGTAACACCCATTACACGCACAATTACGGATGCAAAAGTATCAAGATTGCGTTTAACGCTTGGGGTGCAATCGCTCTTTAGACAAGAAGATAATGGCGATACCAATGGTGCTACGGTCAATTTAACCATATTTATTGGGAATAAACGTTATCCTATTGCGATTTCTGGCAAGTATAGCTCACAATATTTACAGCAACATACTTTCACAGATTTGCCTAAAACGCCTTTTACCGTGCGTGTTGAACGTGAAACCGAAGACAGCAAATCGCAACGCCTACAAAACAATACCGTTTGGTCAAGTTACACGGAAATTATCGATACCGAATTTACCTACCCAAACACGGCTTATGTGGGCGTAAAATTTGATTCGGAATATTTCTCCAACTTGCCAACACGCACCTACGACATCAAAGGCATTAAACTCAAAGTACCGAGCAACTACAACCCTGAAACTCGTGAATATAAAGGCTTGTGGGATGGCACATTTAAAATCGCGTGGTCGGACAATCCCGCGTGGGTACTTTATGACATCGTCACCAATAAACGTTATAGCTTGGGTGAACGTGTGGGCGAAATGGCGATTGATAAATGGACGTTGTATCAAGTCGCTCAATATTGTGATCAACTTGTGCCCGATGGTTTTGGCGGTACTGAACCACGTTTTACCTGTAATGCATGGCTCACTGAACAGCGTGCTGCCTATGATGTGATTAACGATATTTGCTCGATTTTCCGTGCCATGCCTGTGTGGAATGGGCGTGAATTGACCGTCGTAATGGATAGACCAGCCGATCCAGTGTGGACCTACACCAATGCCAACGTGGAAAACGGCGAATTTACTTACACCTTCTCCGCGAAAAAATCACGCCATAACGCCATTCAAGTGGAATATGCCGATAAAAACAACGCCTATGAGAAAACTATTGAGTATGTGTCTGATGATGATTCAATCCGCAAAAACGGCTTGAACGTGAAAAAAGTGACTGCTTTTGGTTGTACTTCTCGTGGACAAGCACATCGCACGGGCTTGTGGTTGTTGCAAACGGAAAAACTGGAAACTAAAACGGTTTCCTTTACCGTTGGTACAGAAGGCTTAATGCACACACCCGGCGATATTATCAAAGTGGCTGACGTAGATTATGCAGGCACCAATATTGGCGGGCGTGTGTTAAAAGTGGAAGGAAAGAAAGTTACGTTAGATCGTGAAATCAATCCCGAACACTACACTGCAAACAGTTTCTTTACCTACATCAACAAACAAGCAAAGCACCAAGATATTCGCATTGTCGCACTGAATGGTGCGGAAATTACGCTCGAACGCACACCTGAAGACTTAACAGATTATAGCGTTTGGTCGCTGACAACGCAGAAAATCAACACGCAGTTATTCCGAGCCTTAAGCGTGAAAGAAGAAGCCAAAGGCAAATACAGCATTGTGGCATTACAGCACGAACCGCAAAAAGAAGCCATTGTGGATAACGGTGCAAAATTCGAGCCAAAATCGACCGCTCTTTTACCCCGTGTCAGCGATATTCATATCGATATAGGCACTGATGGCAAAATCCGTGTGGATGCGACAGTTTCAGGTGGTGAAGGTACTGTGCTTTATGATATTCGCCTGTATAAAAACGGCAAATTGGTGGAGATTAAACTGGGCCAAAAATCCCCTGAAATTGCCTTTGATGAATTGGAGGATGGCAACTATTCTGTTGTCATTCAGGCGAAAAACGAACGCGGGCAACTCTTAAGCGAACAAGCCAAAACCTTCACCATCGATCGCCCACCTGTTCCCCGTGATGTGCGTGTGCTAGGCGGATTGGGGAATATTTCTATCTCGTGGGCGTGGGTAGATGATTTCACTCAAACTGAAATCTGGGTCAGTGAGCAGGATAACCTGACTACCGCACAAGGTTTAACCAAGCTTAATGCAAAAATGTACAGCCATGAAGTTGGTGCAAAACAGGTGCGTTATTACTGGCTTAGACACGTGCGTGGGCAAAATGTCGGGGCGTTTTATCAACAAGCGGGCGTGCGGGGCGAAAGTTCGGTAGATATTGATAAAGAGCTGAAACTGCTGAATGAAAAGCTTAGCCAAAACATCATCAACGAAGTGTTTGATACTGCCTTGCCTGCACGAAAACTGGATTTAACCCTGACCGTTGCGGATATTGGCAATGTCGCCCAATATCGTGGGTACAAACAAGTGTACAACGAAAAGGACGGCAAACTGTACACCTGGAACGGCAAAAAATACGACAGTACCCCAACGGAGATTTTGGCAAGTGCAATTAAAGGCACAATTGGCGTTGACCAACTTGCACCGATTCCAACCACCAAACTCACAGGGCAGTTAAACCAAAATCAAATCCCGAATATCAGTGCGGACAAAATTCAAGGGGCGTTAAGCCTTGCTCAAGTTCCAGCAATTCCTACAACCAAACTTACAGGCACGATTGGGGCGTATCAACTTCAAGCTAACAGTATCGGTGCGAACCTGATTCAAGCGAACGCCATTGGTACAACGCATTTGCAGTCAAACAGCGTGGGTGCACAACAAATGCAAGCAAATAGTATTGGTGCAAATGCCATTCAAGCTAATGCGATTGGGGTGGATAAACTGCAAGCCAACAGCGTGACTGCTGCCAAAATACAAACAGGTGCAATTCGTGCGAATCACGTTGCGGCTGGCGAACTTACGACAGATAAACTGGCGATTGGGCTGGGTGGGAATTTGCTCACTAATCCGATTTTTGCGAATCCGACAAATGGTGTGCCTTATGGGTGGGCATTATCAGAAGTTGGATTGACAAATAGCCAAAAAGGTGAGCGTAGATGTTTTCAAGATCCTGATTATGGGTTAAAGAAAGGCGGTTATTTACCTAATGAAAATGTTGTACGTTTTCACAATAGACGGACTAATAATAGTTCTACTCGAACAGGTATTTATCAAAATGTGCCTGTTATTGCAAACAACTGGTACATCGCATCTGCTTATATGGGTAATCAAAATTGTACTAAGGTTGAAATTTATATAGATGTGCGTGGACGTAACGGAGAATGGCTATTACATAAAACAGTAGGCGTACCTAGAAATAAAACCTTCGTAGGTATCAATGATGCGGAACGAGCGTTTATTAAATTCCAAGTACCTCCTAATGGTGTAAGCGTTGATATATTTTTCTTCTTCTATGATGCAGATGGTTCAAATGCAAACGGCTGTTGGATGTTTGTCGCCCGCCCTATGCTCGAAGAATGCACTGAATACACCCGAGAGCCTAGCCCTTGGCAAAATGCAGGTGTCACAGCGATTCACGGTGGTTCGATTGTCACCAATTCGATTACCGCTCAGCAAATTGCGGCAAGGACAATTACAGGCAATGAGATTGTTGGTGGCACGATTGCGGGGAAACATATTGCAGGCAAGACCATCACTGCAAATCATATTGTGAGTAAGTCTATTACGTCGAAAGAGTTGAATGTGGAGAGTTTGTCGGCGATTAGTTCTAATATTGGACACGTTACCGCAGGGACAATTACAGGGACACGTATTGAAGGGAATACCATTGAAGGGGGGACAATCCGAGGAGCAAGATTAGAAGGGGTAACAGGTAAATTTACGGGTGAGCTAGAAGTAACGCAGTTGATTGGCGGAGGAGTAATTGAGCAAGTCGTAGGTAAATTATCTTTTTCTCATCTCTATTATGACACAATTTATGTGCCTGGCTATATTGCAGGGCGTTATGGTTCAAACCCTACAGAAAAGGTTCCGCAAACAGTCTCGAGGTATGCCTTTAAAAAAACGGTCACTATTAGTTCAAGTAAAATGGCAAGATATGTAACTGTTATCGGTGCTAATGTGAATGTGCCTAGTTTTACTTTACCTGCTGGGCAGTCTAAAAGTTTTGAGGTTAATGCAACTTTCAATAGCAAAGAGGAAGGGGTAAAAAATAGTGATTTCATGGTATTAGCATATGCGTTGACCGAAACAAAGACTATCCGAATAAACTGAGTTTGCTTAATTTAAATTAGAAAACATCAAGAGAGGAAAATATGAAAAAATTAGTGATTTTTTTAATGAGTTTAGTATTAGCTGCTTGTTCTACTAAGAAAATGCTCAATGGACAACCATATACAAATACATATGTTTCAAAGCCCACTTTTTGTTATCAGCTAGTTCCGCAAGAGCAACGACCTGGTCAAAATTGTATTGGAACTGGAGCTAGTAAGTAACATAAGTGCATTCAAGCAAGACTAAGGACTTAGCCCTGTGAATGACAGCACTCAGTCCTTTAACTAAATAAGGCTAGCTGCTCCGTAAGAAACCCCAGGCACAACGCCTGGGGTTTTGTTATTAAAAATCTAACTGTGCCGCGTGAATACCTAACGCAATCGCGACTTTTGAGCGTGTTGCTTTAGTTAGACGTTGTGCATTTTCGTGTTGAGAATAGGCGGATTGGCTAATTCCCATACGCTTTGCAACTTCCGCTTGTGTTAAGCCTAAATATTCACGCCAAGCACGCACCGCAGAGTAGTTATTATCAAAACTTAAATCAACCACTTCGGCAGGTACACCATCATCTACGCTGAGATGCGGTTGCTCAAATTTAAGTTGATATTCGTGAAAAGGCACAAGCACATAGGCAGGCATACCTTGCAGATCGTTAATGACTTGATAATTAGTATGTGTTCTCATCTCGTTTTTTCACCTCTTCAATATGGATAATATAAACCTCACCATCAACCCCCGTGTTAAAAAACACGCGGTAATGACCTACACGCAAGCGGTAGTCATATTGATGATTGGTGAGGGATTTAATGTTCTGGCATTGCGGAAAATTCGCTAATTCCCGACATGCTTGGAATGTTCGGGCTGAATTTTCTTCAGCTGCTTAATCGCCTTTGTTTTATAGATAACGTGATACATTGGCTTTCCTCTTTATTTATAAGTATTTTATAACAAACTTATAAATAAAACAATTCTTTTTAACAACAAGGAGTCCTTTATGGCAACATTCAACAAAATCTTAAACCCAGTCTATTCAACCATCTCTGGTTTCACCATGAATTCAGACGGTTCAATGAACGTGACTTACTCTATCGGCACAGGCACGGAAGAGGCGGAACAAATCACCGAATTTCGACCGCTTGTGACGGAATACAAATACCTAGATAGCACACAAGCACACGCCATTATGTTCGCCCCGCTCACACAGGGTGATATTGGCAAATCGTTCCAAGATTTAATGCTCAACCGTATTTACAGCTATATGAAAGAGCAGGGAATGATTGAGGTGTAAGCTACTCCCCGAAGCGTGACAAGCACTTCGGGGTTTTTATTTGTGAGGGAATATGGTTACTACAGCAACACTTTCGGTCAATGTAACCGCAAACGGGGCAAGAACCGCAGGCAATGATTTAAGCCTTCTTGCACGTCAATCTAGCAAAGCGGAACAGGCAGTTGCCGCAGTGGAAACACAACTAAACCGAATGCAAAAACTTTTGGCAATTGGTGGTTTAGCGAGCTTGGGGAAACAGGTATTAGATGCCGCTGATAAAATGCAATCGCTACACAGTCAGCTCAAGCAAGTGACGAGCGGGATGACTGATTACACTCACGCAGAAAAGGCGTTATTTGAGATTAGTCAACGCACCACCGCAAGCCTTGAAGCGACCACGCAAGCCTTTGTGAGTACAAAACGGGCATTAGCGGAAATGGGCGTCACCACGAATCAAACGCTCAAGTTCACCGAAACGCTGAATAAAGCAATGGCAGTGGGCGGTGTGAATGCCGAAAGTCAAAAATCGGCATTGTTGCAACTTTCACAGGCATTAGGTTCTGGCGTGTTGCAAGGCGATGAATTCCGCTCTATTGCAGAAAATGCTCCGATTATTTTAGATGTGGTGGCGGAATATATGGGTAAGTCACGGGCTGAAATTAAGAAATTAGCTTCTGATGGGAAAATTACCTCTAAAGTTTTATTTGAAGCAATTAGCGGTGCAAGCGGTAAAATTTCCGCGAAGTTTGACGAAATGCCCATGACCTTCGGGCAAGCAATGCAGCAGATGGAAAATGCGTGGCTGAAATTTGTTGATGGCTTAAATAGCAGTGGGGTAATGAGTGCCTTAGCACAGACAGTTAGTTTTCTGGCTCAAAATTTCGACTATTTAGGTCTCATTCTTGGTGGGGTAGCATTAAGTCAATTGGGGAAATATACCCAACAAGCCTTTTTAAGCGTGCGTGCAAACCAGCAACAAGCCGCAACGGCATTACAAGCCGCTCAATCTGCCGCGACTAAAGCCACCGCAGAAGTCAACGTTGCTCGTGCTGAAATGCAAGTATTACAGGCACAGACTCAACTTAATTTATCAGAACGTACTCGTTTTGCCCTTCGTCAGCAAATGGCAGCACAAGCCACTCAAATTACCCAATTGACACATGCAGAAACCGTCGCTACGGCAAATCTCGCCCGTGCTCAACAGGCAGCATCAATTACAGGTCGGGCAACCTCATTAGCTACAGGTGCATTAAACAGTGCGATGGGGTTATTGGGTGGACCTGCAGGGGTGGCAATGATTGCGGCAGGGGCATTGTTCTATTTCTGGCAAAAAGGTGAGGAAGCCAAACAAGCTGCTTTAGATGCCAGTCGTGCGAATGAGTTGTTAGCTCAATCTTATCAAGGATTAACCGCTGTGAGCATTCAAGATAAGCTACAAAAAGAGCTTGAAGCTTATAAGGAAACGCAAACCACACTTAAGAAATTAGATATAGAAAAACACCTTAGATATTTTTTCGGAGGAACAAAAAAGGAACTTGCAGAAGCGACGAATAACTATGAACTGGCAAAACAAAACTTTGAAATCACTACCAAAGCGTTGGAGAAACACGTTAAAGAATTTGCCTCCACTATGTTTAGCGAAGGCAAAAATATCACTGTGGTGAAAGAGCGTTTAGAGGCATTAGGGATTAGCACTGAACAAATCAATGCCACTTTTGCCGATAATATCGTCCAAACGTCAGCGGTGAAACAGCAGCTTACAGCATTATATCCTCAGTTAGATCAGAACCAAGTAAGTGTCGAGGGATTAACGGTCAAAGTCGGTACGCTTAGTTTTACATTGCCAAATGCAACTAATGGACTTTATGACTTTGCTAATGGCTTAAATCGTACGGCTAAAGTAGCATTAGGGGCAACGTTGGCGCTTATTCAGTTTAATCAATCGGCAGCCCAAAGTGCGGGTTATGGTAATTTGGATGAGAAAGCCCAAAAACAATTGAAATCACTCGCATTACAGCAACAGGTTGCTCAAGCCAGAATGAAAGGAGATAAAGACAAAGCAAGAACATTACAAGCCCAACTGACAGGGCTTAATTCAGGCTTTAAAGAAGACAGTGCTGAATATAAAGCGATTGTGACAGAACAAGAGAAATTACTGGCATTGCAAGATCAGGAAAGTATGGCGAAAAAATCTGCCAAAGGGGGGACGAAAAAAGAGAAAACCAAATCAAGTGAAGATTACCGCAATGATTGGGATAAATACTACGACGATTTAGTCAATGCCAATGCCTCAGCATGGGAAAAAATCCAATACGCCCAAGATGTAGCGATGCGTGAGCTTGAAAAACACCTCTCTCACGGTGTGGTGACTCAAGAAGAAGCGGAAAAAGCTCGTACGCTGATTGGACAGCAATATGCTAAACAACGCTCAGAGTTAGCGGGGCAATATGCCCCAGAAATTGCTTATCAAAACAAGCTCAAAGAGCAGTTGCAAGATATACAACAACTGGAAAAAGGTGGTGCATTAACCACCGAACAAGCTGCACGGGCACGCCAAAATTTAGGTGCGAAATACTCGTCTTTAATTGCCGCAATGGAAGAGTATCATCAGAAATTAGCTGAAATTGAGGCATTAGAAAAAGCACGCATACTCACCACTGAGCAGGCAAATATCGCCCGAACCGATGCCGAATATGAAAAATGGAAAGGCACAGCCGACAAAAGCGACCCAATGAACGAGATTCGCCAAGGTTGGGAAGAATGGGCAAAAACGGCAGGTAATACGATGGAACAAGTGGCGAACATCACCACACAAGCCTTTGACGGAATGGCTGATCAACTCACCAATTTTGTGATGACAGGTAAAGCCGATTTTCGCAGCCTCACCGTTTCTATTTTGTCGGATATTTCCAAGATGATTATTAAGATGATGATCTTAAATGCAGTAAAAGCGGCATTTGGAGGCTTTTCTGGAGGCGGTTTAGTAGGTGGTACAGGAGTTAATGGTAACGCTACTTATGGCATGGGCACGTGGGCCACAGGCGGCTACACAGGCAACGGTAGCAAATATGAACCTGCAGGTATCGTCCACAAAGGCGAATATGTGATTACCAAAGAAGCCACTGCACGACTTGGACTCGGATTTCTTGACCAACTTAACTACGGCGGTTCAACAGGCTACGCAACAGGAGGATTGGTTGGCAGTTCAAGCACTGTGCCAACATTACCGAATAACACTCAAGCAAGCCAAAATAACACCATCACTATAACTGTAAACGTTGATCAGAATGGCAACACTCACAGCCAAACCGAGGGACAAACCTCTGAAAAAGAGGCAAAACAGCTTGGTAAAACGATTGAAGCAAAAGTATTGGAGGTGTTAGTTAAACAAAAACGAAATGGTAATTTATTAGCGTAATTTGACCGCTTGTCGCTCTTGTCGCAAGCGGTTTTCTTTTGGAGAAAAAATGGAAAACGTTAATTTAGAAATGATACGCGGCGATGATGATGGCTGGACGTTTGAAGTCCTCGAAGAATCACCAACGCTTGAGCTAACACAATGTCGCTTTGACTTACATATCAAACCCGACAAAGGCAGCATTATCAAACTCTCAAGCGAAACGGGCGAAATCACGACCGAAGGCAATTTGATTCACGTAGTCATCGCACATAGCAAAACCGAAAACGTGACTTGGGAACAAGCACAATGGGATTTGCAATGTATCGACCCACACCAAAAAGTCACTACCCTCGTGGGGGGTGATTTCACGTTAATTCCTGATATTACACGGAGCGAATAATGGAAAAAATCACGATTCGAATTAGAGACAAACCCCAAATCCGAGTGAAATTGGCAGAGCGTAAGCCGATAAAAATTAACATCCATCGGCTAGCGACCACCTCGCCAAACCTTCCACCCTTAAGCGATTTAATCCTGAATTACAAAATAGGACGACTATGACAACACAAAACATTCAACAACTTTTAACCGAGTTTGCTCAATACTTAGGTGAGCAAGACAAAGTCCTTTATCAACAGCTCGAGGCGAAAATCAACCAACTCAAAGCGGATTTACTCGGTGGAGAAGTATCGGCAGATTTAGATACGTTCAGAGAGTTAGCTGATGAGTTACGTAAGCTGAAAGAAAATGGTAGCTCGGTACCAGAGGCATTAACCACTAAACTGACGGAATTTAAAACCGCTTTAGATGGCATTCGCGAGCAAATGACCGCACTTAACAATGCGGATTTAAAAGCCGCATATCAACGTGGCAGAGCATAATTTTTTACACAAGGAGAACACTTATGACAACAGAAATGCAAACCCCATACGAACTTTTTGCTTACCAAGTGGGGAAAGATATGAAAGGATTGACTGACCGAGTAGAGAAATTGGAGGGCACTTCAGAACCCACAATGACTCAAACACGCCCGCTGGCTGTAGTCACGGTTTCGATTGACCCACAAGACCGAGCGGAAAATACAGAAAAGCTTGGGAATGGGGATTATATTCGAGATGAAAGCCATATTTCTGGCACTATTCAGCTTGATAGCAAATATGCAGGATTAGCTTACGTTATGTTTGAAGGAAATCGTCCTTTATTGAATAGCGGGACGGTTAATTCAAATGGAGCTATCGAATTTTATTCGAACGAAACGACTTACCGACAAGCAACAATATTCCTTTTTAGCCCAGAGCAAATTACTCCTCAAATCTATTTTGATGCTATAGAAAATCCGAAGAAAAAAGGTGTCATTTTTACTGCACAACCAGAATTGAGAATATCTCAAAATGAATATGGCACAATCAGTGACATTACGCTTTTTGGTCTGGGGCAAAATGGCAGCTATGAGGAGCGTTACCTTGAATATGGTAAAGACAAATTAAAAGTAACGGTCTATGAAAAGAGTGGTTCTGGAGAGCATACTTATGAGGCAATTAATACTTATGAGGGTAATTCATCTGAATACCACCGTTTTATGACGGATATAGAGGGTTATGAACTTGTTGATACGCACATTCAAGGCTACACCTTTGAGGGAATGGCGAAAAAAATCGTTTTCGAAATCGAAACGAAGGAAGGTTTTCATATTGAGAAAGAAGAGGTAAATAGAGCTTATTGGGGAGATTAAATTAAGTAGTTGTTGAAAACGGGTTGAATATTCAGCCCGTTTGTCTGAATAAATATGAGTGGTTAAAAAATGAGTTTCGGAAAAAATGGGAGGGTTTCGGAAATGAGATAAATTTGAGGTGTGTAAGTGATTGATTTTATGAGGAAATTCAGAGCCAATATAATTGTTCTTTATTTTCCTTAAAAATCGGAGTAAAGTTCGAAAATCCGTTTTAAATCCAAACACAACACAGGAAGCATTATGGAACGTTTTCCAAAATCAGATAAATTAGCACAGGTTCGCTACGATATTCGCGGTCCTATTCACAAAGAGGCTCTTCGATTAGAAGAAGAGGGCAATAAAATTCTCAAACTCAACATCGGCAACCCTGCCCCATTTGGGTTTGAAGCCCCTGATGAGATTTTGGTAGACGTTATTCGTAACCTACCAACCGCACAAGGTTATTGTGATTCTAAAGGCTTGTATTCTGCACGTAAAGCGATTGTGCAGTATTACCAATCAAAAGGTATGCTCGGAATGGATGTGAATGATGTCTATATAGGCAATGGTGTGTCTGAGCTGATTACGATGTCGATGCAAGCACTATTAAATGAAAGTGATGAAATCCTCATTCCAATGCCTGATTATCCACTTTGGACGGCAGCGGCAACGCTAGCGGGTGGGAAGGCAGTGCATTACCTTTGTGACGAAGAGAACGAGTGGTTCCCTGATATTGAAGATATCAAAGCAAAAATCAGCCCACGCACCAAAGGGATTTTGATCATCAACCCAAACAACCCAACAGGGGCGGTGTATAGCCGTGCGATTTTGTTAGAAATTGCTGAACTGGCACGCCAACATGGATTGATTATTTTTGCTGATGAAATCTACGAAAAAATCTTATACGATGGTGCGGTTCATCACCATATCGCAGCTCTTGCACCTGATGTATTGACAGTCACTTACAACGGCTTATCTAAAGCTTATCGCGTGGCAGGTTTCCGCCAAGGTTGGATGGTATTGAACGGACCGAAAAACCAAGCGAAAGGCTTTATTGAGGGCTTGGATATGTTGGCTTCTATGCGTTTGTGTGCCAACACCCCAATGCAACATGCGATCCAAACCGCACTGGGCGGCTACCAAAGCATCAATGAATTTATCCTTCCTGGCGGACGTTTGCTCGAACAACGCAACAAAGCATGGGAGTTATTGATACAAATTCCAGGCATTACCTGTGTGAAGCCAAAAGGGGCGATGTATATGTTCCCGAAAATCGATACCGAGATGTATGGCATTAAAGACGATGCGAAATTCATCTACGATTTGCTTCAAGCAGAAAAAGTGTTACTGGTGCAAGGTTCTGGCTTTAACTGGCATAAACCAGATCATTTCCGTGTGGTAACTCTGCCTTATGTCCATCAGCTTGAAGAAGCACTTGGACGATTAGCGAAATTCTTAAAAACTTATAAACAAGATTAATTTTTATCCTTTTGCTTCCTCCTTCCGTAAATGGGGGAGGATATCTCATTTATCCATTCTTTATGTTAAAAGGCGTCCTCTTTTCTTTAACAGCCTCTTTTTTATTTGGTTGTTTATATTATTTAGCTATTCACTTAAAACCACTTACAGGAGAAAGCATCTTCGGTATTCGTATGGTGTTAACGCTTCCTTGCTTATTTTTGGCTTTATTGTTATTTAAAAAATGGGATGAATTTAGTTTATTTCTACAACGATTAAAACGTGAGCCAAAATTATTTCTGTTGATTCTTACCACCTCGACGATTGTTGGCGGGCAAATGTGGCTATTTTTATGGGCACCAAATAGCGGGAAAGCGATTGAAGTTTCCATAGGCTATTTATTAATGCCTATTGTTATGGTTGCTTTTGGCAAAATCGTTTATAAAGAACCGCTTTCAAGAAATAAATGGCTGGCAATTATTTTTGCCTTTATTGGCGTGGTAAGTAACATTATGTTATCGGGGAAACTCTCTTTAGAAAGCGTGTTTGTTTGTACGGGTTATCCGATTTATTTTTATTTACGCCGAAAATTTGGTTTAAGTCATTTACACAGTTTTGTATTTGAAATTGCATTTTTAATTCCTGTGGCAATTTATTTTATTTCTAAAACCGACATTCAAGCAGTGCAACAGGTGAATCCACATATTTATATTTTTATTGCTTTATTAGGCATTATTAGCGGGGCAGCTTTAATTTCTTATACGTTGGCAAGCACTATTTTACCTTTTAATTTATTAGGCTTATTGGGTTATGTTGAACCGTGTGTGATGTTACTCATCTCATTTTTAATTGGTGAAAAATTAAATCCTAATGCTTATATTTTAATGTCTTGCTTATTGATTGCCGTTTTATTATTAATATTAGACGGTATTCAGGCTGTTCGCCGTAGCCATCGAAAATATAAAGCACAAATGAAGGTAAATTAATGTTGAAAGGCATGTTTTTTTGTATCACCGCTAATTTTTTATTTGGTTTAGGGTATTATTTTGCAATTTTATTGCGTCCGTTAAATGGCGAAAGTATGTTTGGTTTTCGTATTATTGTATTGATTCCATTTATTTTACTGGCGATTTTATTATTTAAACAGATACAAAATTTTAAACAACTTTGGCAAAAAATAAAGGAAAATCCACCGCTTATCTTTATTTTATTATTACTTGCACTAAACACAGGTGTACAACTTTGGCTTTTTATGTGGGCTCCTAATAATGGTCAGGCGATTCCCGTGTCTATTGGCTATTTATTGTTGCCTATCGTTGCTGTAGCATTAGGTAAAATCGTGTTTAAAGAACATTTTACTTTATTAAAGTGGCTTTCTTTAATTTTTGCAATTATTGGCGTAAGCACGAATATTATTTTAACTGGCTCTTTTTCTTGGGCAACACTTGTTGCAGGTATTGGTTATCCTCTTTATATTACATTACGTCGCTATTTTAATATTAATAATCTCTCTACATTTTTTGTTGAATTATTGTTAGTTACCCCCTTTGCGTTATATTTTATTTCTCAAACAAATATGCAGCTAATTTTAATGGAAAATCATTATCTTTATGCGATTCTTGCTCTATTCGGATTGGTAAATGGTATAGCCTTTATTTTTTATATTGCTTCTAGTAATCTATTGCCTGTGAATGTATTGGGGCTGTTAGGTTATATGGAGCCTTTAGTCATGCTTGCTATTTCATTTATTATTGGTGAAAGTTTAGACTCAAAATCTTATATATTGATGATCTGTTTAGCCATTACAATTACATTATTAACTATTGATAATTTCAGACAAGGAAGATTAAAACGATGAATGATATTGTAAATTATTGGGGATTTTTAACCGCTTGTATTTTATTAAATCTTACTCCTGGCTCGGATACCATTTATATTATTACCCGCACCATTGCGGAAGGAAAAAATCGGGCATAGTTTCCGCTCTCGGAATTCAAACGGGAATGCTATTTCACGTGTTAGCCGTTTCCTTAGGTTTGGCAGGCGTGGTTGCTCACTCCACAACGCTATTCGCCATTCTAAAATATGCAGGTGCAGCTTATTTGCTTTACTTAGGCACCAAAATGTGGCGTGAACCTTTGGTCATTGATAATCCAAATTTAGACAAATTACCACTCGGTAAAATTTATCGTCAAGGCGTAATTACTAACATATTAAATCCTAAAGTGGTGTTATTCTTCTTGGCATTATTGCCACAATTTGTTACCTCAAACTTAGAAAATACCTTTTTACCGTTTTTATTACTGGGCTTAACTTTACTCGGCACAAGTACCGTTTGGTGCATCATATTAGTGATAGCAGCCTCCCCATTGGGTTGTTTATTAAGAAATAATCAAACAATTGGCAACGGGTTAAATAAAATTTGTGGCACAATTTTTGTTGGGTTAGCAATGAAGATCAGATTGTAAAGATAAAATAAGTGAGTGTGGTTTGGTAGTTTCCGATTTTTTATAGTGAAGATAGACAAGTAGGATAATCCGCTCTAAAATCAGAATCTTTCTTAATTTTTTAATAATGAATAGGACTTTATATGCAAACTCTTCTTAAACTTACACAATTTGTTAGTAAAACTTTTGCACTCTGGGCAATTGTTTTTGCTGTTCTTGCGTTCTACTTCCCTGCCGAATTTAAAATCTTCGCGCCTTACATTCCTTACCTATTAGGCTTGGTTATGTTTGGTATGGGTATCACGCTTACCTTCAATGATTTCGGCGAAGTGGCAAAACATCCAAAATCAGTCGTAATTGGCGTAGTTGGGCAATTTGTGATTATGCCCTCTATCGCTTTTGTTCTCGCTAAAGCCTTTGACTTACCGCCTGATTTAGCCGTTGGCGTTATCTTAGTCGGTTCTTGCCCTGGTGGTACCTCTTCAAATGTAATGACCTACCTTGCAAAAGGGAATACCGCACTTTCGGTTGCTTGTACAACAATTTCTACGTTGCTTTCTCCATTACTAACGCCTGCAATCTTCTACGTTCTTGCTAGCCAATGGTTAGATATTGATGCATCTGCAATGTTCTTATCCGTATTAAAAATGGTGCTTTTCCCAATCTTCTTGGGGTTAGTTGTACGTGCGTTATTTAAGAAAGCGATTGAGCAAGCCAGCCAAACCATGCCGTTAGTGTCGGTTATTTCAATCGTATTGATTTTGGCTGCAGTCGTTGCGGTAAGCAAAGATAAGATTGTAGAGTCGGGCTTGTTAATTTTCACCGTAGTGGTGTTACACAACTGTTTGGGTTATTTAATTGGTTTCTTTGCTGCAAAATTGTTCAAATTAAATATAGCCGATAGCAAAGCTATTGCCATTGAGGTAGGGATGCAAAACTCGGGTTTAGGTGCCGCATTAGCTGCTGCGCATTTCAATCCAATTGCAGCTGTACCAAGTGCTTTATTTAGTTTCTGGCACAACGTTTCAGGCCCAGTTTTGGCGAATATTTTCTCAAATATGAAGGACGATCATAAAACGAATAAATAAAATTTGTGTATTGTAGCAACTGTGTTTACCTAAAAACACAGTTGCTTTTTTTCATTTCTAGGATTAGCCTTCACAGCTTGAACAACTTAATAAGTTGCGGTTAAACACTTGTGCTGCACTCATTGAGTATTGATAGTAAATTGATTTTAAACCTAACTCTTCTGCGGTTAAGTATAACTGGTTCAAATCTTTTGCAGGTGTTGCAGGGTGCACCATAATATTGATACTTTGACCTTGGTCGATATATTTTTGGCGTTGTGCTGCTTGTTGAATTACGCTTAATTGACTGATTTCAGAGAAGGTTTTGAATATTTCTTTCTCTTCATCAGTTAGTTGTGTCAAATGTTGCACAGAGCCGTCGTTATGTAAGATAGATTCCCAAATTTCTTCGTTATCTAAACCTTTTTCTTTGAGTAATTTCTCTAAGAATGGGTTTTTGTAAATGGTTTTGATTTTAGCCAAATCTTTTACATAGAAGTTCGATTTAAATGGTTCAACCGATGGCGATACGCTACCTAAAATAAAGCTACTTGATTTAGTTGGTGCTATTGACATCAATGTGGTATTACGGCGTCCGTAGCCTTTTAAGATTTCAGGCTCACCAAAACGTTGTGCTAATTCTTTTGACGCTTTTAATGTTTTTTCCTGTAAGGTACGGAAAATTTCATTATTTTTTTGCATCGCTTGGAAGCTATCAAACGCAATGTTGTTCGCTTGTAAATAACTGTGCCAGCCTAATACCCCTAAACCTAATGCACGGTGGCGACGAGCAAATTTATTTGCACGATGCAAGAATGGAATTTCATTACTTTTCTCAATAAATTCACTCATTACTACATCTAAGAAGTAGGTTAATACTTCTGGTGCATCGGTATCTTTCCACTCATCAAAATAGAGCAGGTTCATTGAAGATAAGCAGCATACAAAGCTCTCATCAGAGCTTGATGGCAACATAATCTCCGTACACAAGTTTGAAGCGTGTACGGTCATATTCTTATCTTTATAAACGTCTGGGAGACCTGCATTCGCATTGTCTTTAAAGAATAGATATGGAATACCCGTTTCGGTTTTACGTTGCAGTAATTTTGCCCAAAGCTGGCGTTTATATGGATCGCCAGCTTTCATTGACTCTAACCATTCGTGCCCTACGCAAACACCATAATACATTAACTGAATTGGATTACCTTCAGTATGAATGTCTAACCATTCATTAATATCGCCGTGTTCAATATCAATATAGCCTGCGAATTGACCTTTACGGGAAGTCCCTTGAGAAATTACATCGATAACGGTGTCAAATAACTTACTGAAATTAAATGAGCCATCTGATTTACCGTTGTTTCTGATTGATGAACCACGTGGACGAATATCGCCAAAATAGCCTGATGTACCGCCACCGATTTTACTCATCATCCCCACTTCTGCAGTAGTTTCCATAATTTCGTGGATAGAATCCCCAATATAACTACCAAAACAAGAAATTGGTAAACCACGGTCTAAGCCAAAGTTTGACCAAATTGGCGATGAAAGTGAGAAATAACCACGAGCCATATAGTGGAAGAATTTATCCGCATAACCTTCAATACCTAATTTTCTTTCAGCGTGTTCAGCAATATAACGGATACGGTCTAAAGCGGTTGTTCCTTCAAGTAAATAACCACGTTCTAAAAATAAACGGCTATCTTTGTTTAGCCAAGCAAAATCGGGACGGGAACTAGAATAAATCATCTGCGGTAATCTGTTTCATTTTTTTACTATAATCGGTACTACGTTTGTTAAAGAAATCCGTTTCTTTGGTTGAAAGAATCTCAATATCAAACCACTCTGTTTCTTTTAACAATTCAGGATTGATATCGTGTGGTGGTTCTAAACCTAATATCATCAATGAATTGTTACAACGGCTTTTAATGTAATTGAGCACAGTTTCTTTGCTAATAAAGCTCAAATCACCGTCTTCAAAAATCCAATCTAAAATGTCTTTTTCTGCATCAAATGCTTGATCTGCTAAGGTTTTTAATTCAACGAAGAATTCATCTGTAAATAATTCTGAATGTTCATCACGTAAAATTTCATATAATGCAATACCAAATTTACCATGAATCTCTTCTTCTTTAGAAGTTGCTTCAACCGCATTTGAAATCCCTTTGAATAAGTTTTTATACTTATTGAAAGACATCATAATCAAGAATTGACCAAATAATGAAATATGTTCAACGAATAAAGAGAAAAGCACTAAAGAAAGTACAAACTCGCCTCTGCCTGCATCTTTATCTTTCATAAAGGCTTCCATGTAGCGGATGCGGTTCATTAACGGCTCAATCTCTTGAATTTGGCTAAACATCTCATTTAAGCCTAATTTTTCAAGCAAAAATGAATAAGCATCTTTGTGGCGAACTTCTGATTCAGCAAAAGTTCCCCCCACATCATCCATTTCAGGTTTTGGAAAATAACGATAGAGCTCGCCCCAGAAACGTTTTACATTCACTTCTACCTGTGAAATCGCTAGCATTGCACGTGTTAAAACGTGGCGTTCGTGGTCGCTAATGGTTGTGCGATAATCTTGAATATCACCTGTAAAATTGAACTCGGTGTGTAACCAATATGAGTGGCGGATAGCATCTTTAAACTCAAGTAGCTCAGGATATTCGTATGGTTTGATGTTCAAGCGTTTTTCAAAAAGATTACGTCTTTTCATACTTTGCCCTATGTTTCCTTGTTGAAATTGAGGGCGAATTCTAGGGAATTTCTTTGGTAAGAACAAGTCTTGACAAAATGCTTTTGAGCACATTTTCTACTCCTCCTTTACTAGTTTATTGATTTATAAAGAGAAAATCTTTTAGACGATTTTGTTCTATATATAGTGCTTTAGAATTATAAAAGCACTATATATTGTGTTGTTTTGCTTATGGATATCTTGTGTATATCTTTCTTTTTTACCAGAAAATTAAAGCAAAACGCTTTGATTTATAGTATTATCTCTCCATATTTAATCCTTATCACTAGCGGTTATATTTCTGAACTCTTTTGCAAAACTCTCAGAAAATTTAATTCCTTTCAATTTATAAAACTATGCAGAAAAATTTTTATTCAGGGCGATTTTCTGTTGCCCCTATGCTAGATTGGACTACGCGTCATTGCCGTTATTTTCATCGCCAATTTAGCCAACACGCTTTGCTTTATACCGAAATGATCACCGCTCCAGCAATCATTCACGCCAAATATGATCTGTTGGAGTACAATCCTGCTGAAAACCCAGTAGCATTGCAATTAGGTGGAAGCGATCCAAAACAGCTGGCACATTGTGCAAAATTGGTAGAAGAACGCGGTTATGCGGAAGTGAATTTAAACGTAGGTTGCCCGTCTGATCGCGTACAAAATGGCATGTTTGGTGCCTGTTTGATGGGTAAAGCCGATTTAGTTGCAGACTGCATTAAAGCAATGCAAGATGCAGTCCAAATCCCTGTGACTGTTAAACATCGTATCGGAATTGATGATTTAGACAGCTACGAATTTCTCTGCGATTTCATTGAAAAAGTGCAACCTTATTCGAACGATTTTATCGTGCACGCTCGTAAAGCATGGCTTTCTGGCTTAAGCCCGAAAGAAAATCGAGAAATTCCACCGCTTGATTATGAACGCGTTTATCAGCTCAAGCGTGATTTTTCACATCTCAACATCTCTATCAATGGTGGTATTAAGACTATTGAAGAAATTAAACATCATCTTCAATTCGTTGATGGTGTGATGGTGGGGCGCGAGGTTTATCAAAATCCTTCATTATTAGGAGAAATTGACTCGCAAATTTTTGGCGAAAATCGACCGCTTGTCACTGCCCGAGAAGCAGTAGAAAAGATGTTGCCTTATATCGAAAAGGAATTAGCGAAAGGGGTTTACCTCAATCACATCGTTCGTCATATGCTTGGAGCATTTCAAAATTGCAAAGGTGCAAGACAGTGGCGTCGCCATGTAAGTGAAAATGCTTGTAAACCAGGGGCGAATGTGTCAATTGTAGAAGATGCATTAAAGTTTGTCGAAAATAGATAAAAACTCTGCTTGTATCGCCACAAACAATGAAATTTAGCATAGAAAACAAAAATTGCTTTAAATGAATAATTTTAGATTTGCTAATATACAGGAGATCTTATGAAAAATAAAATTTTGGGCAGTGCCTTAATGATTGCAGGCACGACCATTGGCGCGGGAATGTTAGCGATGCCACTTACTTCTGCAGGAATGGGCTTTGGCATGACGCTCGTCTTACTCGTTGGTTTATGGTTATTACTTACCTATACAGGCTTGCTTTTTATGGAAGTATACCAAACAGCTAAACAGCAAGATGTGGGCGTAGCAACGCTTGCCGAGCAATATTTTGGTATCACAGGGCGTGTACTTGCCACCGCTAGCTTGTTAATTTTACTTTATGCCTTATTAGCTGCCTATATTACGGGTGGTGGCTCATTGGTTTCGGGGGTATTGCCTGAAAATTTAGGGGCAGATAACGCATTAAAACTCGGGATTTTAATTTTTACCTTTATTCTTGGTACTTTTGTTGTTATTGGGATTAAAGGTGTCGATGGCCTAACCCGTATACTCTTTATAGGAAAAATTGTAGCATTCATTGGCGTATTGATGATGATGCTTCCAAAAGCTAAATTAGAAAACCTCACCTCCGTGCCGTTAGATAATTTATTAGTTATTTCTGCAATTCCTATCTTCTTCACGTCGTTTGGTTTCCACGTGATTATGGGGAGCATCAACAGCTATTTAGAAGCAGACATCAAAAAAATCCGTGTCGCGGTCTTAATTGGGACAATTATCCCACTTTCAGCCTATCTATTATGGCAATTGGCAACGCACGGGGTATTGAGCCAAAGTGAGTTTGCAACATTATTAAAACAAGATGCAACCTTAAACGGCTTAGTGAAAGCAACAAGTCAAATCACGGGCAACACCGTGTTAGGTGAAATGGTACGAATTTTCTCCACATTAGCATTAATTACCTCATTCTTAGGAGTAGCAATGGGGATTTTTGAAGGTGTGGGCGACTTATTAAAACGTGTACAGTTACCAAACAATCGCTTGATTTTGACACCATTAACCTTTATTCCACCGCTTGCGTTTGCATTGTTCTATCCAAATGGCTTTATCGCAGCCTTAGGCTATGCAGGTTTACTCTTTGCTTTCTACGGATTAGTGCTTCCAATCGGCTTGGCATGGCGTGCTCGTCAATTACACCCAAATCTGTCATACCGTGTTGCAGGCGGGAATGCTGCTTTAGTGATTGCGTTGATTATGGGCGTGATTATTATGGTCATTCCATTCTTAATGCAAGCTGGAATTTTACCATCTGTTGCAGGTTAATTATGTAAGTTAAACGTAGAGTGATATGCTCTACGTTTTTTTATTTCCAAAATAAAATTCGTATTTTATTATTTTTTCATAAATAAAAAATTCTAGATTGAAATTTTAACTCAAATTCGATATATCTATTTTCAGTTAATTTTCAAAATCTAAAGAGGAAACATTATGAGCAAACCTCATTCTGGGGTGCGTCAAAACATTCATATGTTAGGCGAATTTTTAGGAGAAACCATTCGAGAAGCACAGGGAAGTGAAATTTTAGATCTAATTGAGAGCATTCGTCAGCTTTCAAAAAAATCTCGTAGTGGTGATGAACAAGCCCGCGAGCAGTTGCTGAATAAACTTGCTCATATTTCGACAGAAAATGTCTTGCCTGTGGCACGAGCTTTTAGCCAATTCTTAAACCTCACCAATATTGCAGAACAATATCAAACAATCTCTCGACATGATTATGATGAAACCTTAGGTAATCGTGCTCTAGGTGCACTTTTCGCCCGCTTGAAAGCACAAAATACGCCTGTTGAGTTAGTCATTCAAACCGTTGAAAAATTACTCGTTGAGCTGGTTTTAACCGCTCACCCAACCGAAGTGACACGCCGTTCTTTGGTGCATAAACATGTTGAGATCAATAAATGTTTAGAACAATTAGAGCACGATGATTTAACCGAGGGCGAAAAATTCCGCTTACAACGTCGTTTGATGCAGTTAATTGCACTCGCATGGCATACCAATGAAATTCGTGCCGCTCGCCCAACACCAATTGATGAAGCTAAATGGGGAATGGCTATTATTGAAAATAGCCTTTGGACTGCTGTACCAGACTTCTGCCGCGAGTTGAATTTCCAATTAGAAAAACATTTTGGCGTGCAACACGATGTAGCTCTTGTCCCTGTGCGTTTCTCTTCCTGGATGGGAGGCGACCGCGATGGCAATCCGTTTGTGACCTCTGAAGTAACTCGCAAAGTATTCTATATGAACCGCTGGAAAGCTGCAGATCTTTTCTTACGCGATATTAGTAATTTAGCCGAAGAGCTTTCAGTGGTGCACTGCACGCCTGAATTCCGCGAAAAATATGGCGATCATATTGAGCCATACCGTGTGGTGGTAAAAGGCTTACGTAGCAAATTACAAAATACTTTAACTTACTTTGGCGAGTTAATTGAAGGTAAACCCGTTACCATCAGAAAAGATGAAGTGTTATTTAATGACGAAGAGCTTTGGGAACCGCTTTTCGATTGCTACCAATCGTTACACGCTTGCGGAATGCGTATCATCGCAAACGGTGGTTTACTAGATTGCTTACGTCGTATTCGCTGCTTTGGTTTAAGCCTTTCTCGCTTAGATATTCGCCAAGAGAGTACCCGTCATGAAATGGCAATTGCAGAAATCACCCGCTATATTGGCTTAGGCGACTATTCTCAATGGACCGAAAATGATAAACAGGCGTTTTTAGTACGTGAATTAAGCTCGCGCCGTCCGCTTATTCCAACCAATTGGACACCAAGTCCAGAAACGCAAGAGATTTTAGATACCTGCAAAGTCATCGCTGAGCAGCCAGAAGGCGTGATTTCTGCTTATGTGATCTCTATGGCTCGTGAAGCATCGGATGTGTTAGCAGTGCATTTATTACTCAAAGAAGCAGGATGCAAATATACTATTCCTGTTGCCCCGCTGTTCGAAACATTGGATGACTTAGATCACAGCGAAAAAGTGATGACCGATTTGTTCAATATCGGCTGGTATCGTGGCATTATCAATAACTACCAAATGGTAATGATCGGTTATTCCGATTCTGCAAAAGATGCGGGAATGTTAGCCGCTTCTTGGGCACAATATCGCTCACAAGAAGCCTTAGTGAACTTGGCAGAAAAACATAATATTGAATTAGTTTTATTCCACGGTCGTGGTGGTACGGTTGGTCGTGGCGGCGCACCTGCTCACGCAGCACTTTTATCACAACCGCCTCGCTCATTGAAATCGGGCTTACGTGTAACAGAACAGGGCGAAATGATCCGCTTTAAACTTGGTTTACCAGAAGTTGCGGTGGATACCTTAAATCTATATGCAAGTGCAATTTTAGAAGCGAACTTACTCCCACCACCAGAGCCAAAACAAAGCTGGCGTGATGTGATGGATAAAGGGGCTGAGATTTCTTGCGAAATTTATCGTGGCGTTGTGCGTGGCGAACCTGATTTCGTGCCTTATTTCCGTGCGGCAACGCCAGAGCAAGAGTTAGCGAAATTACCGCTTGGCTCACGCCCTTCAAAACGTAATCCAAACAGCGGGGTAGAAAGTCTGCGTGCTATTCCTTGGATCTTTGCGTGGATGCAAAACCGTTTAATGCTACCAGCATGGCTTGGTGCGGGAGCTGCATTGCGTAAAATGATTGAAGCAGGTGATGAAACAACGCTTAAAGAGATGAGTAAAGAGTGGCCTTTCTTCTCAACCCGTATCGGTATGCTTGAGATGGTGTTCTCCAAAGCAGATTTATGGTTGGCAGAACATTATGATCAACGCTTAGTCGCTAAAGAGTTGCAACGCCTAGGGCAAAATCTCCGTACGCAATTGAGTGAGGATATTCAAACCATTCTTGCTCTATCAAGCGATGGTCAGTTAATGGGTGATTTACCTTGGATTGCCGATTCTATCGCCTTACGTAATGTTTATACCGACCCACTTAACTTATTACAAGTTGAGTTGCTTGCCCGTTTACGCCAAACTGAGAACCCAGATCCAGAACTTGAACAAGCCTTGATGATTACTATCACAGGGATTGCAGCAGGAATGCGAAATACAGGTTAGAGTTTAGTAAAACTACCGTGAAAACTAACCGCTTGTAAGTATTAAAAAATTTACAAGCGGTTTATTTTTTTACAAAATTTACAAAATCCCTGAACTAACTCTCTCTATGAATATCAAAATTATGTTATGATTTAGCGTTAAATTTATAGGTATGGGATATGAATAAACGAATAACTGCCCTGCTATTGGTGATTGTGGCTACCTTGCTAGGCTGGATGCAATATCAAGCCAAAGACGAGACAAACGGACTAGATAATCTGATTAAAAAAGAGGGAATGCCAGATTACACAGGTAATCGAATGTCTACTTCGGTGTTTGATTTAGACGGCAAACCAGAATATTACGCTGAAGCGGAAGAGATCAAGCGTTATAAAGAGAGCGAAAAAACCGAATTTACAAACCCGTTAGTTAATTTATTTGATAAATTGACCGCTTTAAAGCAGTGGAAATTGAGTGCAGATCACGCAGAAATCAATGCAGAGAGAATTTTAACTCTTTCAGGTAATGTAACATTGCAAGCACTTGAGCCAACTTCAAAATTACAACGTATTGAAACGGATCATCTTTCAGTTAATTTAACTACGCAAGATGTGTTTACTGACAGTGAAGTTAAATCACAAGGCTTAGGTTTTACTACCAGCGGTATAGGGTTGAAAGGAAATTTAAAACAGCAAGTGGCAACCTTGCTAAAAGATGTGAAAAGCTATATTGAGCCGACAGTCATTAAAGCGGCAAATGAGCAAGAGAAGGACAAACAATGAAATTTGCAATAAAAACAACAATTTTAACCGCTTTATTAGGCGTGAGTTTATCGGCTCAAGCATTAAAAAATGATACTGACCAGCCAATTAACATTGATTCAGGCAATCAATCATTAGATATGAATACAAACACAGTCGTTTTTGCTGATGGTGTTACCATTACACAAGGTTCAATTATCGTAAAAGCAAATAAAGTGACAATCGTTCGTCAAGAAGGTAAAAAAGAAACATTAGATGCGGTAGGTTCGCCTGTTACTTTCCAGCAAACTCTTGATGATGGTAAGCCTGTAAATGGGAAAGGTTCAAGCGTAAAATATGATTTGAATAGCGAATTTTTAACTTTAACAGGTGATGCAGAATTAAAGCAACTAGATAGCTTTATCAAAGCACCGTTAATCACTTATGATGTGAAAAAGCAACAGCTTAAAGCGACAAGCGGTGGAAAAACACGTGTGAAAACCGTACTGATTCCAAACCAATTAAATCAGAATAAAAAATAGGAAAATTATGGCAACGCTCTATGCAGAACATTTGGCGAAAAGCTATAAAAATCGTAAGGTAGTGAAAGATGTGAGCTTTCACGTAAACACAGGCGAAATCGTGGGATTACTTGGTCCAAATGGGGCGGGTAAAACTACGTCATTTTATATGGTAGTAGGCTTAGTTCGCCACGATAATGGTACAATTCGTATTGATCAAAAAGATATTAGCACTCTACCGATGCACGATCGTGCGAAACAGGGGATTGGTTATCTTCCGCAAGAGGCCTCAATTTTCCGCCGTTTAAGTGTGTATGATAACTTGATGGCTGTGTTACAAGTACGTAAAGATCTAAATGATAAACAGCGTTGCGAACGTGCGGATGAATTAATTTCAGAATTCCATATTGAACATATCCGCAACAGTCTTGGGCAAGCTCTCTCTGGGGGAGAACGTCGTCGTGTTGAGATCGCTCGTGCACTGGCAGCTAATCCACAATTTATCTTGTTGGATGAACCTTTCGCAGGGGTGGATCCAATCTCCGTTATTGATATAAAAAAAATTATCGTCAATCTAAAAGAACGTGGGTTAGGCGTGTTGATTACCGATCACAACGTGCGTGAAACACTTGATGTATGTGAGCGTGCTTATATTGTCGGTAGTGGTGAGATGATTGCGACAGGCACACCAAGCCAAGTGCTTGAAAATCCGAAAGTAAAAGAAGTTTACTTAGGTGATCAGTTTAAACTTTAATCCTTTCAATAACGAATGCCATTGAATTTCAATGGCACTTTTATTATGCAATTAACAGAATTTTTAACCCCAGATCATATTTATCATGATGTGGTCGTTTCAAGTAAAAAACGCTTATTAGAGTTAGCGGGCAAAACAGTTGCTGAATCTATCCAGTTAGAATACCGTCTCAATTCAAAAGAGGTATGCCCTGTGATCTGTTTTGAAAATTTGTTCAAACGTGAAAAATTAGGTTGCACTAGCATCGGTAATGGTATTGCATTACCACACGCAAAACTACCATCTGACTGTACTGAACTTAATCAACCCATTGCTCTCTTTTTTAAATTAGAACAACCAATTGATTATGAAGCCAGTGATAATAAAGAGGTTGATTTGGTTTATGCCATGATGTTTCCTGAAGGCTGTTGTGAAAAATACAAAGGCTGTTTGCAGCAAATTGCCCAAAAACTTAGCGATAAAGCATTAGCTAAACAGCTCAGAGCAACACAATCGGCAGATGAAATCTGGCAGATTTTGGCATATATTGATAGACAATCAGAAACAGAAGAGTAGTTGATGGGGCTATTATGGAACTTATCATTATTAGTGGGCGTTCAGGCTCGGGTAAATCAGTTGCATTACGTGCATTAGAAGATGTTGGATATTACTGCGTGGATAACATTCCGCTTCCGTTAATCCCTCAATTAGCAGAATATCTCTCTAAGTCAAAAGAATCAGCGGTGGTTAGTCTTGATGTCCGAAATTTACCAGAAGATGCAAAAGTTTTAGATGAACTATTTGCCCAGCTTTCACCTTATCACGTAAAATTGTTGTTCTTAGATTGTGAACGGAGCATGCTTATTCGCCGTTACAGTGATTCTCGCCGATTACATCCGCTTTCTAGCCAAGATTTATCTCTCGAAAGTGCGATTGATTTGGAAGAACGTTTACTTGAACCATTGCTTCAACAAGCCAATTACATTATTGATACCTCCCACCTTTCTTCACACGAACTGGCAGAAAATTTAAGAACGCTGTTACAAGGACATCAAGAGAAAGAGCTAAATATCGTGTTTGAATCTTTCGGCTTTAAATATGGCTTGCCAGCTGATGCTGACTATGTGTTTGATGTGCGTTTCTTACCTAACCCGCATTGGAATCCAGATCTGCGTCCAATGACAGGACTAGAGCAACCTGTAATTGATTTTTTAGAGCGACAAACAGAGGTACACCAATTTATCTATCATACACGTAACTATTTAGAAAAGTGGTTGCCTCAGCTTGAAAAAAACAACCGAAGTTATTTAACTATTGCAATTGGTTGTACGGGAGGCAAACACCGTTCTGTTTTTGTGACCGAACAGCTCGCCAAATATTTCCAAGCGAAAGGCAAAAAAGTGCAAATTCGCCATCGTAGTTTAGAAAAACATCACAAAAAAGCTTAAATTTACATAAATATACAAGACTTTACGGAACATTTGTTTTGAAAGTCGGTCTATACAGCGTACAATATACAAACCTCTCTATTGAGAGAGATTTATTTTACATAAAGGGAACTTAAATGACTAAATTAACTAAAATCAGTGCAACAGCATTATTTGCATTATTTTTAACCGCTTGTGATAAACCAGCAGATAAAGCTGCTGAAGTACCAAAAGCAGAAGCAACACCAGCAGCACAAACTCAAGCACCAGTAGCACAACAAGAAACAGCTCCAGCAGAAACAGCAAAACCAGCTGTACAATTAAGTGCAGAAGAGTTAGCTCAAGGTAAAACAGATTTACAAAAAATCTTAGATTGGAACAAAGCACAAGAGCAAGCAGCAAATGCAGCTCAACAAAAACTTCAAACTGAGTTAGCAACGAATGACCCTAAAAAAGTGGAAGCTGCATTAGTTGAATTTACAAAAACTGTAGATGAAACAGTAAAAACTTTAGATGCTGTAGAAGTCAAAAGCCCATTAGTTGTTGCATTTAAAGCAAAAACCAAAGAAGTTTTAACTTTATCCAGTTCAATCGTAGCAGATTCTGTAAAAGTGATGTCTCAGCCAACACCTGAATCACAAAATGCATTAGCAGAGAAAACACAGCAACTTATCCAAGAAGGCAATGTGTTACAACAATTACAAGCTGAATTACAACAAACTTTCGGCGAATAATTTTAGATTTAAACAAATAACAATGGCTAGTGTTTCGCTAGCCATTTTTTTGAGGTTAATATGACTAAATTAAAAACATTAAGTGCGATTGCATTATTATCTGTACTTTTAACCGCTTGTGATCAACCTACCGAAACAACAGTTAATGTTGCAAATACAGCACCTGCAGTCCAAACAAAAACGGAACAAGAAACTGCGCCAAGCAATCAAGAAAAAGCGGAAGTGAAAGATGAGGAGAAATCTGCGGAAGTAGTAGACACTGGAGCGGAAGATTACAAAAAATTCCGTGAATGGCAAAAAGCTCAAGAACAAGGTATCGAAAATGCGATTACTACTGAAGTAGAAAAACTAGGCGACAAAGCGAAAGATGAAAAATTATTGCGTGATGCAATGAATAGAGCGTTATTAGCTCAAGCTAATGTCATTAAACAAAGTGCAGATACTTTGCAAATTGCTGATGAGAAAGTAAAACAGCTTAAAGAAAAATCTTTAGAAGCTTTATCATTGGGCATACAATTGATGACAGAAGGAGAAAAAGTAGTTCACCAACCAACGGAAGAGTCACATAAAATCTTTAGTGAATTACAGGCAAAATTAGATCAAGTAGCAAAAGAAGGTAAGACACTAGAAAAAGAATTGATAAAGAAGTATGAAATTGTGCCAGAACAAAATGCTGAATCTAAATCACAACCTTTTAAAGAAGAACAAAAATAATCTGAGATAAAAGACATGAAAACGGTCTAAACCTTATGCTTATCATATAAGGTTTAGACCATTTTTTAATGGCAATTTTCTATTACTGTTTCACTAAATCTTTTAATGCCTTGCCTGCAACGAAAGCTGGGATTTTAGCTTCTGCGATTTGGATCTCTTCGCCAGTACTTGGGTTACGACCAATACGTGCTGCACGCTTGTTTACTTTGAATGTACCGAAGCCGATTAATTGAACAGCATCACCAGCTTTTAAGCTTTCAGATACGGCTTCTAACGTTGCTTCTAAAGCTGCTTTAGCATCTTTTTTGCTTAAGTTTGCTTTTGCTGCGATAGCATCAATTAATTCACTTTTGTTCATAGTTTAATCCTCAAAGATTGTTTAGTTATGGCGAAAATCGCCGAAAGGGTTGATATAACTTGGTGTAGCTTAATTCAAAGTTCGAATTTCTCAAATAGGCAAATATTATTTTTTATCGAAAAATAATTCTACTGGTTAAAAATCACACCAATATTGCTTATTCCCGCACTTCTGATCTCATTTTTAAGGTCTAAAATCAAGGAAACATCGCGCTCTTCGCATTCATTGAGAAGGCGGTAAATTTGCCATTGTACGTCTAATTCTTCTTGAATTTCTTCTGAATTTTTTAGCTCTACTTCGCTTAATTCTCGTTCATTTTGCATCTCTAAATAGCTTGCCACTGTGCCAAGCGAGATTTGGCTAATGCGAATCGCTTGTTCAAGTGTTGCACCAGCAATGATGCTGTGTAGCAATTCAGAAAGTGCTTCGCACGCATCTTGGGCAGGAAGCACGCCGAAAAATTCATATTCGTTCACATCTGGGATGATGTTTTCTAATTTTTCGAGCTGATTATCAAAGTTGATTTTCGCTCCCTTAACAGTGAGATGCTCCCAGACAAGATTTAAGATATTCTGATAGAGCTTTGTATTCTCTTCTTGTTCAGCTACATGGCAGAACATTTGGAAATTCGGATACATTCTTTCGCACAAACACGCCATAAAGGTCAGGTGTTGCCAAGGTTCAAAGCGTTCCATACGTTTGTGAATGGGGTTTCGCATATAATTCCTCGCTATAGTTAATGATAAAGCGGTCGAATTCGTAAAAGTTTTACAACACTCCACCGCTTGCAGCTAATTATTTATGATATTGCTTCGAAAACTCGTGAATAGCGTTTACAAACACTTTCGGGCTTTCGGTTGGAACATCTTGGTGAATGCCGTGCCCTAGATTGAATACGTGACCAGAGCCTTCGCCAAAACCTGCAAGAATGTTTTTAACTTCTTGCTCAATGCGTGCAGCTGGAGCATATAATACGCTCGGATCCATATTGCCTTGCAGTGCTACTTTGTGCCCCACGCGTTTTTTAGCATCACGAATATCGACTGTCCAATCTAATCCAACAGCATCACAACCTGTATCAGCAATGGCTTCAAGCCATAAGCCCCCGCCTTTGGTGAAAAGTGTAACAGGTACTTTTCTGCCTTCATTTTCACGAATTAAGCCTTCCACGATTTTTTGCATATATTGCAATGAGAAGGTTTTGTACTCTTCGTGAGCTAACACACCGCCCCAAGTATCGAACACCATGACCGCTTGTGCACCCGCTTTGATCTGTGCATTTAAATAAAGAATGACGCTGTCTGCAAGTTTGTCTAATAATGCGTGTAAAATCTGCGGATCGGCATACATCATTTTTTTAATTTTTGTGAATGCTTTACTTGAACCGCCTTCTACCATATAAGTTGCTAAAGTCCATGGGCTGCCAGAGAAACCGATTAACGGCACTTCGCCTTTTAATTCACGGCGAATGGTGCGAACAGCATTCATTACATATTGTAATTCACCTTCAGGATCGGGAATTGGTAAGTTATCCACTTGGATTTTATGCTCAATTGGGCGAGCAAATTTAGGACCTTCCCCTGCACCAAAACTTAAACCTAAACCCATTGCATCTGGAATAGTCAAAATATCTGAAAATAAAATCGCTGCATCTAGTGCATAGCGGCGTAAAGGTTGCAAAGTCACTTCGCAGGCTAAATCTGCATTGCGACAAAGCGACATAAAATCGCCTGCTTGAGCACGAGTTGCTTTATATTCTGGCAAATATCGACCTGCTTGACGCATCATCCAAACGGGTGTCATATCCACAGGTTCACGTAATAGGGCTTTTAAATAACGATCATTTTTAAGCTGACTCATAATTATCCTTATTCTTCAAAATTAGTGCAGTTGAGCTTTGTTTGCAGGTGTGGTATTTAATGCGAAATTACTGTGCAAGAAAAGAGCCAACACGCGTAAATATTCGACAACTTCTTCGCCCGCTTCGATGAGTTCTTCGTTTTTGTCGTCATCGTGGTAGCCAAGGCGTGAGATCTCTTCTAAATCATCAATTGCTTCGCCTACCTCATCTTTTTCTTCGCTTAATTTGGGTTGAGCTAAACCTAACCCCAAAATAAAGTGGCTTGTCCATTCCGCAATGCTATCAGCAAGAGCGAAGCCATCATTTTCATCTTCAGGTAACCAAAGGCTGAAAAGCGTGTTGGCTTCCGTATAACTAGCGGTCAATTCTTGATAAAAGTTTTCCAATGTTTTGAGAGGAGCTCGAGAAAATGCGAGCCCATCATTGGTAAATTGGTAGGTTAATGTTTTCCAAGATTCATCTTGAACACCGCCAACAATTAAACCGCTTAAAAAGCCGTGAAATTCGGCTGGTGTAAGCTCAATTTGCAGTTGGGCAACGAGTTGTTTAAATTCTACTTGTATTGTCATATTAATAAAATCAAGAGAATGATCAATTAGGCTCGCATAATAGCAAAAAAACGCAAAATAAGGGATAAAAATCGGGCTATTATACTGATTTACCTATAAATAATTAAAATTGTTGAATTGAATTTAGCGATTTTTCTATTTATGATTAAATTGAATAATGGCATAATAAACTAATTTATTCTTTATAAGGACGGCTTGTTATGTCGGCAAATAATATTGAGATACAAATTTTTGGGCAAGTTTTGCGATTACATTGTCCACCAGAACAGAAAGAAAATTTACTTGCCTCTGCCCAACGTTTGGAAGAACGAGTAGGCATTCTAAAAGAACAATCAGGCATTATTCAGTTAGAAAAAGTATTGGCAATCGTGGCACTTAATTTAAACTATGAACTTGAGCTTGAAAAACAACGCAATGAAAACAATAAAAATGTGTTACAAAACTGCATTCAGCAGCTAGATAGTTCATTGAATAAACTTCAGCCAGCCGCATCAATTACGGTTGATGAATAACTGTTATATGCTCGCCTAAAAGCTAGGCAAACGTAAAATAAATTACGTTTAAGACTAGGAAAAAAGGCAAAATTCCGTTAATATTCTAACCTGTCTGGGGTGTGCGTTGTTGGTTACGTCCCTGAGCCGATAATTTAAAACTTTGAGTTGGACATCCAGTTGTTGGTGAGCATGCTTACTTTAAGTAAGAAGCCTAAAAACAAATACGCTCGACTCCCTTGAACCTTCTGGTTCAAGGACTATTACCGATAGCGGCACTTCGGACACCCCACCAACTATTACCTATGCAATCATCCATTCAAACAGACCGCCAAGTTCTTCGTAAACAACTTCTTGAAAAACGCTCACATTTATCGGCTGAAAAACAGTTACAAGCCTCACACGCTCTCGTTCCTATTGCATTAGATATTATCGAAAAACAGCAAGCTGAACATATCGCCGTTTATTTGCCATTTAAACACGAAATTTCACCGCTTGTGTTAGTTGAAGAGTTACGCAAACGGGGCATAAAATGCTATTTACCGATTATTCATCCTTTTTCAAAGGGAAATTTGCTTTTCTCTCATTTTGAATCAGTCACACCGTTAGAAAAATACCCGTGGGGCCTGTTACAACCGAAATTAGATGTGAGAAATGTGATCCCGACTTCGCAAATTGAGATGATTTTTACACCGCTTGTTGGTTGCGATAAACAGCTTGGGCGACTTGGCTATGGCGGTGGTTTTTACGATCGTACCTTTGAACAAAATCCAAAAGCGATTCGCATAGGGCTGGCTCACGCTTGTCAGTGTGTAGAAAAGTTACCGCTTGAATCTTGGGATAAACCACTGCATCATTTAATTATTGCGGAATAAGTCCGATTAAATCAAAAAAATCTTCCTTTTTATGCGGTTTAAGTTGAAATTTTACTAAAAATCAGTAATCTTTTTCCTTTAAAATTTTAAGAGGATGCATAATGTTTGGCTTAGATCCAACCGTAACTACCTTCCTGATTTATTTGTTAGGGATGATCTTTATTGGCTTTACCGCCTATCGTGTTACCAATAATCTTTCTGATTACATCTTAGGCGGTCGTCGCTTAGGTAGCTTTGTTACTGCACTTTCTGCGGGGGCATCAGATATGTCTGGTTGGTTATTGATGGGATTACCAGGAGCAATTTATGCGGGTGGTTTAATTGAAGCCTGGTTGGCAATTGGCTTAACATTAGGGGCTTATCTTAACTGGAAATTGGTTGCAGGTCGTTTACGTGCCCAAACTGAATATTTTGGCGATGCTTTAACTTTACCAGAATATTTCCACAACCGTTTTGGCGATAAAACTCGCATCATTAAAATCTTATCTGCACTGATTTTCTTACTTTTCTTTGCAGTCTACTGTGCTTCTGGGGTTGTGGCTGGTGCTCGCGTATTCGAAAACCTATTTGGTGTTCCTTATGCGGATGCAATTTGGTATGGTGCCGTTGCTACGATTCTTTATACCTTTATCGGTGGCTTTTTAGCGGTAAGTTGGACGGATACCATTCAAGCTACATTAATGCTTTTTGCGTTAATTCTTACGCCTGTTTTTGTGCTGATGAATATTGGTGGCTTTGAGGTAATGGAGGCAGCTATCACACATGCAGAAACAATCGCTCAACGTAACTATAACGATATGTTTACAGGCACAACCTTACTGGGCGTAGCGAGTTTAATGGCATGGGGTTTAGGCTATTTTGGTCAGCCGCATATTGTGGTTCGTTTTATGGCGGCAGAAGGCGTTAAATCACTCGAAAATGCTCGTCGCATTAGTATGACTTGGATGATTATTTGCCTTGCTGGTGCAATCGGTATTGGTTATTTTGGTATGGCTTATTTCTTCGTACATCCAGAACAAGCCAGTGTAGTAAGCCATAACAACGAACAGATTTTCATTGAACTGGCAAAATTATTATTCAACCCTTGGATTGCTGGCATCTTACTTTCTGCTATTTTGGCTGCTGTAATGAGCACACTTTCAGCCCAACTATTGATCTGCTCAAGTGCAATTACCGAAGATTTATACAAAGGCATCCTTCGCCCAGAAGCCTCTGATAAAGAACTTGTTTGGTTAAGCCGTTTAATGGTGCTCGCTGTTGCTACCCTTGCAATTTATATCGCTCAAGATCCAAACAGTCAAGTATTTGGATTAGTAAAAGATGCGTGGGCAGGCTTTGGATCAGCATTTGGTCCTATCGTCTTACTCTCATTATTCTGGAAACGAATGAATGGTTTAGGCGCAATGACCGGAATGCTCACAGGTGCATTAATTGTGTATTTTTGGAAGGATTTAACTGCTTTATTTGAACTGCCAGAAATGTATTCTATGATCCCTGGTTTCTTACTGGCAACACTAATGATTGTCGTGATTTCTCTCATTACACCAGCACCAAATGCTAAAACATCTGAAACCTTTGAAAAAGCAAATAAAGCGTATTTAGATGAATTGAAATAAAAACGTAAAGACGAGAAAAAGGCAAGGATTATCCTTGCCTTCTAAAATATTACAATAAATTAAATCTCAATACCTTCAAACAATGCGGTACTTAAGTAACGTTCTGATGCTGATGGTAAAATGGCTACAATCAATTTATCCGCAAACTCTGGTTGTTGTGCTAAGCGATTCGCAGCGGCTACTGCAGCACCTGATGAAATACCCACTAAAATACCTTCTTCTGCCATCAATCGACGAGCGGTTGCAATAGCTTCATCACTTGAAACTAGTTCAACGCGATCGATTAAGCTTAAATCTAAATTTTTCGGAATGAACCCTGCACCGATACCTTGAATTTTGTGAGGACCTGGTTTTACTTCTTCGCCATTTAAGGTTTGTGTAATCACAGGGCTCTCTTTCGGCTCAACCGCAACAGAAATAATCTGTTTACCTTGATCTTGTTTGATATGGCGAGAAATCCCTGTAATTGTACCGCCTGTTCCGACGCCAGCCACAATAACATCCACTTTACCTTCAGTCGCATTCCAAATTTCAGGGCCTGTCGTTTGTTGGTGAATCGCTGGGTTTGCTGGATTTTCAAACTGTTTTAACATCACGTAATGATTAGGATCGCTTGCTACGATTTCTTCAGCTTTTGCAATCGCACCTTTCATCCCTTTTGCACCTTCGGTTAATACAAGGTTTACGCCTAAACCACGTAATAAACGTTTACGCTCAAGACTCATCGTTTCAGGCATCGTTAGAGTAATTTTATAACCGCGAGCAGCTGCTACATAAGCAAGTGCAATCCCTGTATTACCGCTAGTTGCATCTACGATCTCTTTGCCTTTAGTTAAAAGGCCATCTTTCTCCGCTTGCCATACCATATTCGCACCAATACGGCATTTCACGCTAAAGCTCGGATTACGTGATTCTACTTTTACGACCAAATTACCGTTATTGCCGAAATGTTTTAAGCGAACAAGAGGGGTGTTACCAATGGTGTATGAGTTGTCTGTATAAATTGTCATGGCAAATTCCTTATTTTGAATTAGGTTAAAGTTGGATTAAGCATACGCCATTTTGATTAAATTTGTAGAGACAAAAAACTATTTGATATAACTAGATAGAATATCCACCTAGAGTACCATATTGAATAATTTTGCTTTACATTCTTTAAAAGGTAGAGTATCTTTAATTTAAATGTACTAGTTTAATAGTTCAGTTGAAGTTAAATTTGATTTTAAAGAGGATGATGTTATGAAATCTTATAAAACATTAATTATTTCTGCTTTAGTTGCGTTTTCACTCAATGCAATTGCTCAAGAACTGCCGAAGGTGGCGATTACTGCCATTGTTGAGCACCCTGCGTTAGATACTATTCGTAAAGGGATTGTCGATGAGCTTGCAAATCAAGGTTTTGAAGATGGCAAAACGATTAAAATAGACTATCAATCTGCTCAAGGTAGCACCGCAACAGCGGCTCAAATTGCCCGTAAATTTGTAGGCGATAAAGCAGAGATCATCATTCCAATTTCAACCCCATCAGCTCAACCTGTTGTCGCAGCAACTAAAACTATTCCTGTGGTTTATTCTGCGGTAACTGATCCCGTAGCCGCTAAGTTAGTCAAATCTTGGGAGCCAACAGGCACGAATGTAACAGGTGTTTCAGACCATAAAGCGATTGAACCGCAATTGGAGTTGATCCATAAATTTGTACCAGAGCTTAAAGCGGTTGGCTATGTGTTTAGTGCAGGTGAAGTAAACTCAGCGATTGTATTAAAAGAATTGCAAGCTGAAGCTGCGAAATCAAATATCAAAGTAGTGCCTGTTGCTGTACAACGTAGTGCTGATATTGGCACAGCAGCACGCAGTTTAGCGGGTAAAGTGCAGGCGATTTATATTTCTGAAGATAATGCAGTAGTCTCTGCTTATGAAGCATTGCACAAAGCTGCATTAGAAATTAAAGTGCCTGTGATTGCAGCTGACCGTGATACGGTAAAACGTGGGGCATTAGCAGCTTATGCGGTAAATCAATATGATATTGGCGTGGAAACAGGTAAAGTGGCGGCTCGAGTGTTAAAAGGCGAAAAAGCAGGTTCAATTCCAACACATGAAGTGAGCAAAATGGAGCTTTCTGTAAATACGCAAACCGCAAAAGCCTATGGTATTACTATTCCAGAATCATTATTAAAAGAAGCGAAAGAAACGTTCTAAACTTCGCTTTAAACTTTTTGTCATAGAGAACAGCAACCATAAATTGCTGTTCTTTTGTATTTTTGGAAAGAGGAAAGTATTTTGTTATTTACTAAATTTAGAAATTGGTTTAATCGCCAGATGCGGAAATCAATTAACCAGAAAAATCAACAGCGTTTGACCAATCACGAAATGTCTGTGATTGCCAGTAATTGCAATGGTGCGTTTATTCTGCACGATTTAGGCGAACGATTCCGCTCGCCTTTTGTTAATCTCTATCTTGAGCCGGCTGACTTTGTAAAATATCTGCGAAATTTCACCGCTTATAATCAGATGGAGCTAGGTTTTATAACGACTGATAAGCCTTATCCAGTAGGAAAATTAAGTGATATTACGCTACATTTTATGCATTATCACAGTGAGCAAGAAGCGAAAGCAAAATGGGAAGAGCGTCTCAAAAGACTAAATTTAGATAATCTGTTTATTATAATGACAGATCGCGATAATTGCACCGAGCAAGATTTACAAGATTTTGACCAACTGCCATTTAAACATAAAGTAGTGTTTACACATAAGCCTTACCCTGAAATCAAATCTAGTTTTTACATCAAAGGTTTTGAGAAAAAAGGACAAGTTGGTAATTTATTTGAATTTTCAGGCTGGAACGGACGGAAATATTACGACCAATTTGATTATGTAACGTGGTTTTCAAATGTAAAGAAAGATCAATTGGAGTGTAATTTAGAGTAATAATAGTACTTGTTTTAAGATAAAAAATAACCCTATAGCAAAAGGGCTATAGGGCAAATCTTTTGTTCTAATTCTGGAGGTAAGAATTACTGTTTTACAAAAGGAGACAAATAAAACAAGAACAAAAGTAAAACTAAAGGAAATTAGTTGGCTCCTCCTGCGGGACTCGAACCTGCGACATATGGATTAACAGTCCACCGTTCTACCGACTGAACTAAGGAGGAACAAAACGCTGATTATTTTAGGCTAAAACGTTTTAGCTGTCAAATAAATCATTTCACAAATAAAATTATAAGTCATATTAGCTTTATTTATGCAATTTACTCGTGCGATACAGTGCAAACCTTACAGCTCGGCATTTTAGGTAAATTCATTTCTCGCACAGAAAAATGTAAACCATCAATAATTAACAATTTTCCTGCTAAAGTTTTACCAATATTGAGTAGGACTTTGATAGCTTCCAATGCCTGTAAACTGCCAACCACGCCTACAATGGGGGAAATCACACCCGCTTCTACACAGCTTAACGTATCACTTCCAAAAAGCTGGCTTAAACACTGGTAGCACGCTTCATTGTCAGCATAGGTAAAAACGGAAACTTGCCCTTCAAAACGGATTGCTGAACCTGAAACAAGCGGGCGTTTTTGTCGGAAACATTGCAAATTGAGTTGGTTTCGCACATCTACGTTATCTGTACAATCAACGACTATATCTACTTGTCTAATGAGTTCGGCAAATTCTGCATCATCACATTTTTTCACGACTGCTTGCACTTCAATATTCGGATTGATTGCTTGCAAACGAGCCTTTGCTACTTCCGCTTTAGGCTTACCCATATCGGCATCTGTATAAAGAATTTGGCGTTGCAAATTAGAAAGCGAGATAGTGTCAAAATCCACCAGAATGATTTTACCCACTCCAGCACTTGCCAAATATTGGCTTGCGGAACAGCCTAACCCACCCGCACCGACAATTAACACGCGGCTCTCTTTGAGCTTTTCTTGCCCATCAAAATCAACCGCTTTTAGGCTGATTTGTCGGTTGTATCGCAACATTTCGTGATCGGTTAATTCCATTTTTAACTATCTCAGTAAGCCATTAAACGGCTGAATGGTCACTTTTTCGCCTGCTTGCACATTGCCACGTTCAGCTTCTAACACAATAAAGCAGTTGCTTTCATAAAAAGCACTAAAAATGTGCGAACCTTGCAGCCCAATAGGTTTTACCATCAATTCGCCTTGCTCATTGATGAAATAAAAACCGCGTTGGAAATCTTCGCGACCAGCTGCTTTCTTTAAATTAGTTGCTGTACAAGCGGTCATTTTGGGCATTAAATTTGCAAGATAATCTGCATTTAAGCCTGCAAGTTGAGCCAAAGCAGGCTGCACTAATTGGTAGAAAGTAACTAAGGCTGAAACAGGATTACCTGGCAAACCGAAGAAGACGGTTTGTTTTTCGTTTTCATTACCTAAAAAGCCAAATGCGAATGGCTTACCTGGTTTCATTGCGATTTTCCAGAAGGCGATTTTACCCAATCTTTCGAGCACATCTTTGGTAAAATCCGCTTCACCAACAGAAACGCCACCGCTGGTAATCAACACATCAGCCGCTTGTTGTGCTTTAACAAAAGTTTCTTCGAAAATGGTTGGATCGTCTGGCAAAATGCCGAAATCTAAAATCTCGCAATTTAATTTTTCTAACATCAAGCACACGGCAAAACGATTGGTATCGTAAATTTGCCCAACGGTCAACGGATTCCCTACGCTTACTAATTCATCGCCTGTAGAAAGAATCGCGACTTTAGTGCGTTTAAATACCTCTACTTTCGCAATGCCAAGCGATGCCAACAATGGTAAACTCGCCACGTTTAATAAACTGCCTTTGGCAAGCACAAGACTGCCTTGTGCTACATCTTCGCCCACGCGGCGGATGTTCTGACCAAGCTTAATACTGTTGGTAAATTTAATCTGATTTTCGCCCGCTTGTTCGGTTTCTTCTTGCATAATCACGGCATCGCAGCCTGTTGGCAGCATTGCCCCAGTCATAATTCGCACACACTCGCCTGATTTGATTTCGCCCTCAAATGGCTTACCTGCAAAAGCTTTGCCTGCAATGGTAAAAGTAGAAAATTGATCTAAATCCGCCAATTTGATTGCATAGCCATCCATCGCTGAATTATCAAAACTTGGGACATTAATCGGAGAAATAATATCTTGAGCGAGTACTCTATTTGCCGCTTGATTAAGGGAAAGCGTTTCTGTTTCTGTTGGGGTTGGAAGCTGAGCAAGCATATTTGCCAAAGCCTCGTTGAGAGGTAAAAGTGCCATCATATTTTCCTTTTGAAGAATAAGAGAAAGGGCGTAAAAAAACGCCCTTTTTTTCTTAGTTTACCCGATTTTCACCGATTATGCACTTGCACTAATGTTGTGAATTTCTAAATTGCCTAATTGAGCCGCATTTTTTGCTTTTGCTTTATCATTACGAGCTGCAGCAATTGCCTCTAAATATACTTGATCTACATCGCCTGTAATATATTTGCCTGTAAACACCGATGCATCAAAGTTTTTGATTGCTGGGTTTTCAGTTTGAACCGCTTTTATTAAGGCATCTAAATCTTGAAAAATCAATTTATCTACACCAATCATCTCTGCAATTTGATCCACATTGCGATGATACGCCACTAGTTCTTCACTGGTTGGCATATCAATCCCATACACGTTTGGATAACGAATTTCTGGTGCGGCAGAGGCAAAGTACACTTTTTTTGCTCCAGCAGCACGTGCCATTTCAACAATCTGTTCAGAGGTTGTGCCACGCACGATAGAGTCATCGACTAATAATACATTTTTGCCTTTAAACTCTGCAGCGATTGCGTTAAGTTTACGGCGAACCGAACTTTTACGCTGTGCTTGACCTGGCATTATAAAGGTGCGAGCCACATAACGATTTTTCACAAAACCTTGGCGATATGGTTTGTAAAGTACGTTGGCAATACGCACGGCAATGTCGTTTGAGGTTTCAGGTACAGGGATAACCACGTCAATTTCATCCACTATTCTGCCCCATTCATGTTTGATTTTTTCACCCAGCATTTCACCCATATGCACGCGTGATGCGTAAACTGATACACCATCAATTACCGAATCTGGACGGGCAAAGTAAACATATTCAAAAATACACGGATTAAGCGTTGGGTTATCCGCACAGATTTGTGAGTGGAATTCGCCATCAAAGGTAATGTAAATCGCCTCGCCTGGTTTTACATCACGCTCGAATTCAAAGCCCACAATATCTAACGCCACACTTTCAGAGGCAAACATATATTCTGTTTTGCCATCAACCACACGTTTACCTAACACAAGAGGTCGAATTCCGAATGGATCACGGAATGCCACCATACCATGCCCAATAATCATTGCGATACAAGCATAAGCTCCTTTAATAATCTGATTGGTTTTGCGAACGGTTTCAAAAATATTCTCGGGAGAAAGATGGGGGGTTGGATATTGGTCAAGATAGTAAGCGAAGATATTAAGTAATGCTTCTGAGTCAGAATTGGTGTTCACGTGACGACGTGCTTCTGTGAAAAGCAAGGATTTTAATTCTGCACTGTTGGTTAAGTTACCGTTATGCACGAGCGTTAAACCAAACGGTGAGTTTACATAAAAAGGCTGAGCTTCCGAAACGCTTGAACTGCCCGCAGTTGGGTAGCGAACGTGCCCGATACCTGCATTACCTTGCAAGCGTAACATATGTTCTTGGTGGAAAACCTCGCTCACTAAGCCATTGGCTTTACGTAAGCGAAAACGATTTTCCTCATCAATGGTGACAATACCTGCGGCATCTTGCCCACGGTGTTGAAGTAATGTTAAACCATCATAAATCGCTTGGTTTACAGGCGATCCCCCAATAATCCCGACAATGCCGCACATAAAAAATAACCTCTATTTAGTTGAATTTAAGAAACTAGAATTTGCCTGTAATTGCTCGAAAAACCATTGCACAATGAAGTCAAAATGCGGGATAAGTTGCGATTCTTTCCAAAGCTCATTTTGGCTTACTGATGTGAAGGTATCAAGGAAGAAAAGTGCTACAGAGACGATTAAAATCCCACGCAATGCACCAAATGCCCCACCGAGAATACGGTCTGTAGTAGATAAAATACCCGTGGTTGAAATGATCTTATTTAATAACGCATTGATGACACCGCATACAATCAGCACGAGCACGAAAAGTGCTGCCGCCGCTACGCCATTGCGTAAATATTCTGAATTTTGCAAGTAAATGGAGTTCACTTGGGTAAGATAACTACTCAAATAAGGGTAAAAATTACTTGCTACCCAAAACGCCAATACCCAGCCAGCCAGCGATAATGCTTCACTCACAAAGCCGCGCCATAAACTAATCAGAATAGAAAATGCAATCAAACCAACGATAATAATATCAACCATATAAACCTCTACGGGCAATATCCGCCCTATTTTACAAAAAAAGAAAACGTTTGCGTAGTGCAAACTGTGGAAAAAACATCATTATTTTGATGAAAGTGAGTAAGCGGTCGATTTTACAGAGTATTTTGCAAACTTTCTTTCTTTTTAACCGCTAAAGGAAAATGCCTTTACGATTTTAACCGTAAAGGCATTTAGTTTTCATAATAAATTTATTTTATTAACCGTTATATTTTTGGAACACTAAGCAAGCATTAGTACCACCAAAGCCGAAACTATTTGACATTACAGTTGTTAATGCTTTGTCTTGGCGTTCTGTTACGATATTTAAGCCTTGTGCCTGTTCATCTAATGTTTCAATGTTGATGCTTGGAGCGATAAAGCCATTGTCTAACATCAATAATGAGTAAATCGCTTCGTGTGCACCTGCAGCACCTAATGAGTGCCCCGTCATTGATTTAGTTGATGAAATCGCTGGTGTTTTGTCTCCAAATACATTTTTGATTGCACCTAATTCTTTCACATCGCCTACTGGCGTTGAAGTGCCGTGTACGTTGATGTATTCGATTTCACCGTTTACGGTTGCCATCGCTTGTTTCATACAACGTTCAGCACCTTCACCGCTTGGTGCAACCATATCGTAACCGTCTGACGTTGCACCGTAGCCCACGATTTCTGCATAAATTTTTGCACCACGAGCAAGAGCGTGTTCTAACTCTTCAACAACAACGACTGCACCGCCACCAGCGATAACAAAACCATCACGGTTTGCATCATAAGCACGGCTTGCTTTGGTTGGTGTGTCATTATATTTAGTTGAAACTGCTCCCATTGCATCGAATTCGGTTGCACATTCCCAAGAAAGTTCTTCCGCACCACCAGCGAAAACCACATCTTGTTTGCCTAATTGGATTAACTCCATTGCGTGACCAATACAGTGAGCTGAAGTTGCACAAGCGGAGCTGATTGAGTAGTTCACACCACGGATTTTATAAGGGGTCGCTAA
>ENA-OWMY01000023-OWMY01000023.1-metagenome-genome-assembly--contig:-NODE-23-length-41229-cov-5.583305_pt1 | contig 41229 bp, 32 predicted proteins | sample MGYA00245358_ERZ651122 | MGnify/ENA primary metagenome ERZ651122 (study PRJEB26857, sample SAMEA4031752) | metagenome | biome: human; feature: oral; material: saliva | place: Philippines | collected 2014 | study...
ACGGCCAGCCGCCATGGGGCGCGGCTCAGCGCCGCCGGGGGTAAAGGCACGAACGGGCGCTTCATCAATGGAGACGGCGGGTAGGTTCGGGTCAACGAGCAGGCTACGGCGCGGCGAATCGCCGTCTTCCTCAGAGTCTTCCGCAGAGCCTCCGGGCACAGCGTGCAGGGGCAGCTCGGGTACGCGGAACTCCCCCGCATAGTCGCCGCCGTTATCGCGGGCGATGCTTTCTTCAACAAAGCCGTGCGCGGCGGGGTGCCAGTCCGGGAACTCCTCAGAGGCTACCGAATCCACGGCCCTGTTCCGCGCCCACTTCTTCCGTGCGTTTTCTGTGGATGCCGGCTTCTCCGCTATCGCTTCTGCGGGTGCCGCTTCTGCGGGTGCCGCTTCTGCGGCTGTTGCTTCATCCGAGGGTACCCAATATTCCCCCGCGTACTCTGCATCAGGGTACAAAGGCTCTACCGGATACGGAGGTTCATTCTCATAGGGCGGTTCGTCCTCATAGGGAGGCTCGTCAGGGTAGGGGGACTCCTCCTCATACGGGGGCTCTTCAACAGCAGAAGGTGCCTCCCAGGTGAGGGTGGGCTCCGCCAGGGGCGCGGGCGCCTCAAAATTGAGCGCCTCAAAGCCGACTACCTCAACCGGCGGGGCGGTGGATTCAAACGAACCAGAAGCTTCAAAAGAAATAACGGGCTCAAAGGGAACAGGCGCAGAGAATGTAGCGTCCTGGAAAGCTGGGCTCTGGAAGGCTGAACCTTCCAGAGCTGAGGAACCGAAGTGCGGTTCGGTCGCATCCAGCGCCGCAAAACCGGCGTCGCCGTCACGCGCGCTGTTGTGCTCGTGCTCTTCATGACCGTTCTGTTCCGTCATGTTCAGTTCCTCCTCTCCCCTGTGTTGGATTGGTTGATATGTTGGATCGCTTGATATGTTGGGCCGCTTGATGAGTGCCGCTTGATGAGTTGGGTCCGCCTAATGACCCGTGCGCCGCGCTATACGGCGCTCCCTCATTGTAACGAGGCGTTGTCCCGGCGCCCGCTGGCACTCCATTTAAGGCGCCCCCCGTTAACGACAGATTGCCGTGCACCGTGCGGAATGCACAGCACACGGCAATCAGTCGTGGCGTTAGCAAGAAGCTACGTGGGCCGGTTTAGAACTCCTCAGCCAGCTCGTCCAGCGGGTCGTTACCCTCAGACTCAGCAGCTGCCTGCTCGTCAGCTTCTTCCTCAATGATGCCCAGCTTCACCAGAACCTTGTACTGCAGTTCCTCGGTGAGCTCGGGGTTGTCCTTGAGCAGCTTACGAACGTTCTCGCGGCCCTGGCCCAGCTGCTCACCGTCGTAGGTGAACCATGCGCCGGACTTCTTGACGATGTCGTTCTCCACCGCCAGGTCCAGAATGCCACCCTCAACGGAGATGCCCTCACCGTAGAGGATGTCGAACTCAGCCTGCTTGAAGGGCGGAGCCATCTTGTTCTTCACGATCTTGGCGCGGGTGCGGTTACCGATCGGGTTAGCGCCGTCCTTGAGGGTCTCAATGCGGCGGATATCGATACGGACCGAAGCGTAGAACTTCAGCGCCTTACCACCGGTGGTGGTTTCGGGAGAGCCGAAGAAGACACCAATCTTCTCACGCAGCTGGTTGATGAAGATTGCGGTGGTGCCGGTTGCGGAGAGGCGGCCGGTAATCTTACGCAGAGCCTGGCTCATGAGGCGAGCCTGCAGACCCACGTGGGAGTCACCCATGTCGCCTTCAATTTCGGCGCGGGGTACCAGCGCGGCAACGGAGTCGACGACCACGATATCAACGGCGCCGGAACCAACCAGCATGTCCATGATTTCCAGTGCCTGCTCGCCGGTGTCGGGCTGAGAGACCAGCAGCTGGTCGATGTCCACGCCCAGCTTAGCCGCGTAAATCGGGTCCAGCGCGTGCTCGGCGTCGATGAACGCAGCCACGCCGCCTGCCTTCTGAACGTTCGCTACAGCGTGCAGCGCAACGGTGGTCTTACCGGAGGACTCGGGACCGTAAATCTCGATGACGCGGCCGCGGGGCAGACCGCCAATACCCAGAGCGGCATCCAGCGCGATAGCGCCGGTGGAGATAACCTCGGTCTTGGTGATTTCCTTATCACCCAGGCGCATGACCGCACCCTTGCCGTAGTTCTTGTCGATCTGTGCCATCACGGCTTCAAGTGCCTTGGCGCGACCCTCTTCGGGAACGCGAGCTACGCTCTGAGACTTGGTGTTCTTAGCCACGGTAGTACCTCGTTCTTTGTGTTGTCAGTGGTTGACGGGAGTAATGTTTCTTCGGAATCGGTGGGACTCGTAATCGAGACCTTGAAGGTTTTGGCCTACCGGTTCCTTCTGAGACTACTCTAGGGTCACAGCCTGACAGGATAAGGCCATTTTTTAAAATCTGTGGAAAACTTTGAAGATTTTTCCGAAAAATTCCTGATGTGGAAAAGTCTAGCACGAATCGAACAAAATTACGACCTAGTTTCGAATAAATCGGATAGGGTTTCGGCATATATTTTCGAAAAACCCCGGATTCTCGGCTAATTATTCGAAAATACCTCCCGTGCAGGGGCTAGTACTCGAACAGATGCCGGGGACAAAGGGTAGGCACCGCCCGCACACTAGGCCCCGCCCATGCGCTAGAACACGCCAGACTTACCGACTAGCGCAACGGTTCCTTATCGGGACCCAGGCGGCGCTCCTGCGGAATCTCCTGCTCCTCACAGATGGCAAGCCACACATCCTTCGGGTTAACGCCCTGGTCCAGCGCCTCCGCAGCGGTCACATGCCCCAGAGAGCCCAGCACCAGGTCACGCGCCAGCACCGGAGCATACCCGGCACCGAACTCATACTCCATGCACGCCCAAAATTCGCTCAGCTTCACAAGCGCTCCTTCCGCTCCACCGCTAGTTTGCTTCATAATTCGTCACATCACCCGAGAATATACCCGGGATAAACCGAGAATAAGCGATGCCGTACACCCCCACCTTACGGGGATGCACGGCATCGCTTCACGTTTTAGTGCGGCATGTGCCGCCTCGCGTTACTTCGAGAGAATGTAGTAATCGCTCTTGTACTGCTCAGACATTTCAGCCGGAACAGTATCCGGAATCTGAACGCCCTCGAGAACCGCCATACGGTCGGCAACCTCACGCAGCATCTGGGACATCGGAATGTCCAGAGCCTGGCAAATCCATGCCAGCAGTTCGGAGGAAGCTTCCTTCTGACCGCGCTCAACTTCGCTCAGGTAACCGAGGGAAACACGGGCACGCTGGGAAACCTCGCGCAGGGTGCGGCCCTGACGCTGGCGAACATCGCGAAGAACCTCGCCGATTGCCTGTCGCAGGGGAACAACCTTAGCTTCCTCAACGACCGGGGCGACCTGTCGGGGAGTCTCCTCGATTTCCTTCCACTTAGTAATGCCATTAATCGATACGCGCTGCTTAGCCATGAGCTTCTATATCACTTTCCTGAGTAGGTATTCCCGACCTGCGGGACTGTACATAGTTAAGCCTAACTGATTTTTGGGGCGCGGGCTAGGAGCCTCGCCATTTTCGTTCTCTTCTTAAGGCTTATATCTATTCAAACAGGCGAACCTATGCCTTTATTCCTGCGGAGCTGAAAGAACCCTGTGAATATATTTGAACCGTAAAATTTTTCTCAAGTAGGCACTCCACAGACGGCTACACAGCCGTTTCAGGTACCACGTAGCCACTTCAGGCACTGCACAGCACACAGCCCAGCCCAGTCCAGCCCGGCACGCTACGCCAGCTCGTTCTCCAGAACCCCACCGGCACCGCCGCGCACCGCACGCGCAAGCAAAGCAATCGCATCCGCGCTCGCCGCCGCACGAATCTGCGCCCGGTCCCCCGAATAGTGGCGTTCAAACACCTCAGAACCACTCGGGGAACACACACCGATATAGACCGTGCCCACCGGCTGGCCGTCCGCAGGATCAGGACCGGCAACGCCCGTGGTCGACACCGCATAATCGGCACCGCACACGCGCGCCGCACCGACCGCCATCTGCACCGCCACCGCAGGATGCACCGCACCCTCACGCGCCAGTAGCTGAGCGTCCACGCCCAACACCTGCGCCTTCACCTCGTAGGCGTAGGAAATCACGCCGCCGCGGTAATACGCGGATGCGCCCGGCACCGTACAAATCGCGCCGCCCACAGCCCCGCCGGTCAGCGACTCAGCCGTCGCCACCAGCACCGGGCCCTCCTGGGAGGCACGCAACCGCACCGCATCGCGGAGCAGCAACGCCGCCGCCTCCGGGGTGCCGGAGAAAACCTCAGCGGAGGAAAGCGCAGTGGAGGAAAGCACAGGGGACAGAGCATCTTCACGGATGAGGGGAACAACCATCATTCTCTCCTTTCAGCGGCGAACCGCCGCCCAAAACATCACGCGGCGCACAACGGGCCGCAGGTACAGCGAAGGGGAGCAGCACACGCCACTCCCCTCGCCTCTACTTACCGCCGCCCTGGGAGGCCTGAGCCTGCAACCAGTTACGACGCAAAATATACGCATCACGCACATACACCAGGCCGGTCCACACGGTAATCGCGGTAACCGCGCCCATCAGAGCCCAACCCGGAATCAGCCAGCCAAGACCCAGCTGACCCAGCGGCAGAAGCATCAGCACCAGCGCCACCGTCTGCAGCACAGTCTTAATCTTGCCGCCCTTACTAGCGGCCATCACACCGTACTTAATGACGAACAGACGCATGATCGTAATGCCCCACTCGCGCAGCAGAATCACAATCGTGACCCACCACCACAGCTCACCCAGCGCCGACAGCACAATGAACGCCGCGCCGGTGAGGAACTTATCGGCAATCGGGTCAGCAATCTTACCGAAGCTCGTAATCAGATTACGCGAGCGCGCCAGGTAGCCGTCCGCCCAGTCCGTGAGCATGGCAAGAATGAAAATAATCCACGCCAGCCAGCGGTGCGTCGGATCAGCGGCGCCAAAAGTACCGCCCGTCACCAGGGCAACAATGAAGAAAGGAACCGCAATAATACGCAGAACCGTCAATACATTCGGCACATTCCAGTTTGAAGGCTTCGCTGTGCTGACCGCACCGGCGGGTGCGGAATTGCGAGCTTCACTCATAACGGCTCCTTACGGGTAGATGGCTTTCGACGGTGAGAGACCGCGTACGCACCGACACCTAAACGTATCGGGGATACGCAAACACCCCGTACCGTCCATTATACGTGTGCCGTAGCAGACATCACGGGGACGATACGGGGTGCATGTCGCACGCTCACTCAGCTGAATGGATCAGCTGAGTGAGTCGGCTGAGTGAGCGGGGCGCTGAGGCGCTAGCGGCCGGTCAGCTGCCAGGCGTCCTCCGAGCCCTCATCATCGGGCTCATCGAAGTAGTCGGTGACCGCCTCGCCCGGGTCCACCGCGTTCGCGTACGGGTCAGCGGCCGGAGGCTCCTCACCGCGAATACGTGCCAGGGTCGCCTGCAGGTCATCCGGGCGAATCAGCACCTCACGTGCCTTCGAGCCCTCCGAGGGACCCACCACGCCCTGCGATTCCAGCAGGTCCATGATGCGGCCAGCCTTCGCAAAGCCCATGCGCAGCTTACGCTGCAGCATCGAGGTCGAACCGAACTGGGTCGTAATCACGATCTCCGCCGCCTGCAGCAGATCATCGAGGTCATCGCCGATTTCCTCATCAATCTGCTTCTTCGCGGCAGAGACCATCACGTCCTCACGGTAGATGGTCGGCGCCTGCTTCTTCACGTGCTCAACCACGGCGTGAATCTCAGACTCAGACACCCACGCACCCTGAACACGCATCGGCTTCGAAGCACCCATCGGCAGGAAGAGCGCGTCACCCTGACCAATCAGCTTCTCAGCGCCGGGCTGATCCAGCACCACGCGAGAGTCAGTGACCGAAGAAGTCGCAAACGCCATACGAGACGGAACGTTCGCCTTAATCAGACCGGTCACCACATCCACCGACGGACGCTGGGTCGCCAGCACCAGGTGAATACCCGCCGCACGCGCCAGCTGCGTAATACGGACAATCGCCTCTTCCACGTCACGCGGAGCGACCATCATCAGGTCGGCGAGCTCGTCAACAATCACCAGCAGGTACGGGTACTCGTGCACCGTGCGCTTGCTACCCGGGTCAGGCTGAACCTTACCCTCACGCACCGCCTTGTTGAAGTCGTCCACATGCTTATAGCCGTAATGGGCGAGGTCATCATAGCGGGCGTCCATCTCACGAACCACCCACTGAAGAGCCTCAGCTGCCTTCTTCGGGTTCGTAATGATGGGCGTAATCAGGTGCGGAATACCCTCGTAGGCGGTGAGTTCCACACGCTTCGGGTCGACCATCACCAGGCGCACCTGGTCGGGGGTTGCGCGCATCAGAATCGAGGTAATCATCGAGTTCACGAACGAAGACTTACCCGCACCGGTCGCACCGGCGACCAGCATATGCGGCATCTTCGCGAGGTTCGCCAGCACGAAGCCGCCCTCAACGTCCTTACCCACACCCATGACCATCGGGTGGTGGTTCGCGTGAGCCTGCGGGGAACGCAGCACATCACCCAGCGCAACGGTCTCACGGTCCGTATTCGGAATCTCAATACCAATCGCGGACTTACCCGGAATCGGGGACAGAATACGAACATCCGGGCTCGCCACAGCGTACGCAATGTTCTTGCTCAGCGCGGTCACACGCTCCACCTTCGTGGCGGGACCCAGCTCAATCTCATAACGGGTCACGGTCGGGCCGCGCGAGAAGCCGGTGACCTGCGCATCCACCTTGAACTGCTCCAGCACATTCGTCAGAGCCTCAACCACGTGCTCGTTGACCTCGGATGATTCCTTAGCGGGAGGACCGGAAACCAGCATCTCCTCCGAGGGAAGCACATAGGTGCCGCGGGAGGACTGCACAACCTGCTCGCCGCGCGCCTGCTCGGTGGTCGCCACCTGAGTGTTATTCTGCAGCGGGCGGGATGCGCCAGCCTCGGGCGCTCGCGAAGCCGCGGGAGCCGCGGGAGCCGCGTTCTTCGGGTGCGCACCCGGTGAGTGCATGCGGGTCGGAATCGGAGGCTGAGCCGCGGATGCGGCAGGAGCCTGGGACGCGGAAGCCGAGCCGGCGGGCTGTGCGGCAGACTGCGCAGGGTTCACTACCTGGTGCGGCTTCGTCTGCGGTGCAGCTTCCTCAGAAGCGCCGAAGCCGTCGTATGCCTCAACGTCAAAGAGAGGCTCCTCGCCCGGAATGCGGTTCACGCGGCCGTTCGCCACGGCGGCGCGCTGCACCTGGTCCAGGCGGGCTGCGGGTGCATCCGATGCCTCAACGTCGAAGAGGTCCGGGCTGCTCGAATAAGCACTGTTCTGCGTAGAAGTGCCCTGCGCAGAACTACCCTGCGCAGCCGGTGCCTGGTTGAGGCGACCCGGCAGACGGGACAGGCGGTTCGGCTTAGCCGCCGGGCGCGTCTGCTGAGCCAATCCCTGCGCAGAATCCTGTGCCGAATCCGCGGGCTGTACCGGCATCTGCGTAGTCTCCAGGTGAGTCTCATCCACCACGGCACTCACGAATGCTTCATCACCGGCGTACTCGTCCAGGGAAGAATCCGTCGAGGCTGCGGGAGCAAAGCCCAACCAACCGCGCAGACGCGAGAACAGGCCACCAGACTTCGGAGCCGTGCGTGCCGGCTTCTCATCCTCGTACAGGTAGCTGCGGTCGTGCTCCTCAGCGTTCAGATCCACGGTCTGAGTCGCATCCGAAGGGGTGTCCTTCACGGAGGTTCGAGTCGTGCCATTGGGCTTCTCGCCCAGAGCCAGACCGACCAGGTGCAGGGTACGCGGCACCACCTGACGAATCGGAGTGTTCGTCAGAACCATCAGACCGGCAAGACCCAGCAACAGGTGAATAAGAATCTCAACGAACGCAATACCGCCGCTCACACGCACAATGGGGGTTCCCAGCAGCACGCCAGCCACGCCACCGCCAGCCCAGACGGCGTTAAAACCATCCGCGAAGGTCGGGTGACCCGCATGGCGCGCAAAGAACAGGGAGGTCGCCACCAGCATGATGAAGGAGCCCAACGCCACGCGGTTATTACGTTTAATCAGGTCGGGTCCACGGAAAACGCACCACGCCATGATGAGGCAGAACACCGGAATCAGCAGGGCGCCCTGACCGAAAATACCGCCCAGCATGGTGTGCCAGGCGTCCAGGGGCGCTCGCAACAAACCGAGGGAGGTGTGGGCGCGCCAGTTGTACCACTCCACTCCGGCGCTGATCAGGCCGAACAGCAGGATGGTGAGCGCGCCACCGTCACGGCGGTCTTCGGGGGCAAGGTCGGTGCGCACCGCGCCAATGGAGCGGAAGAGCCCACCGATAGCGTGAGCGATGCTCAGCCAGACGGAGGAGATAGCGCCCGCTATAGGGTTCGCCTCGTTGGCACCGCGCTGGGCACCGCCTCGGGAGGTGGTGCGCTTGCGGGTGGTCTTCTTAGTGTTTGCTTTAGTAGAGGTCGTGTTACGACCCTTCGTGGTCCGTGGAGCCATACCTTTTAGGGTATCAACCTTCCCGTTAATGTACCGATTCTTTCGTTATCAGTGAGCTAAAAAGTGCGCCCCGCCCGGTGCCCGTGAGGGCATCGATAGGGCGCTGATGAGGGGAACCGTTGAGGCGCTTCTCCCCCACTGCGTACGCTTTCGCGTAGCCTTCACCCAGGCGTTCTGCTAAGACACAGCAGGCGGGGCCGACACAGTGTATCGACCCCGCCTTTTCGCTATCGCCTTTTTGCTATGGCAGGCTGCTCGCCTCGCGCAGAGTGTTAGTTCTTCGTGTTAGTTCTTCGCGGCCTTCGAGGTGTTCTCAACAACCACGGGAACAATCATGGGCTTGCGGCGCAGACGGCGAGAAATCCAGGCACCGATGGTGCGGCGCACAATCTGCTGCAGCTGCTGCACGGTGTGGACCTTCTCGGGTGCGCGGTGCAGAGCATCCTCCAGCGCGGCAGTAATCTTCGGAACAATCTCATCAAAGACCGAGTCGTCCTCAGCGATACCGCGAGCGTGAATATCCGGGCCGGTCACCACGCGCTTAGTTGCGCGGTCCACCACGGTCACGATAGATACGAAGCCCTCTTCACCCAGGATGCGGCGATCCTTCAGGTCGCTCTCGGTCACCTCACCGACGGAGCGGCCATCAACGTACAGGTACTCGCAGGAAACCTCGCCCACCACGGACGCCACGCCATCGCGCAGGTCCACGACGGTGCCGGACTCGCAGAGCAGCACGTTCTTCTTCGGAACGCCGGTCTCCATCGCCAGGTCGCCGCTGGCAATCAGGTGGCGAACCTCGCCGTGAACCGGCATAACGTTCTTCGGCTTGAGAATGTTGTAGCAGTACAGCAGCTCACCCGCAGCAGCGTGACCGGAAACGTGAACCTTCGCGTTGCCCTTGTGCACCACGTTAGCGCCCAGCTTCATGAGGGCGTTAATGATGCGGAAGACACTGGTCTCGTTACCGGGAATCAGCGAGGAGGCGAGCACCACGGTGTCGCCGGGCTCAATCTGAATCTTGTGGTCACCGTTCGCCATGCGCGACAGTGCCGCCATCGGCTCGCCCTGCGAACCGGTGCACATCATCACGATCTGGTCGGGGCGGTAGTCGTCAACCTTCTTCAGGTCCACCAGCACGTTGTCGGGAACCTTCAGGTAGCCCAGCTTCTCAGCGATGGTCATGTTACGCACCATGGAGCGGCCCACGAGCACGACCTTGCGGCCACGCTCAGCGGCTGCGTCCAGTACCTGCTGCACGCGGTGAACGTGCGAGGAGAAGGACGCCACAATGATGCGGCCACTTGCGTCACGGAAAACGTTCGACAGCACCGGACCGATGTTCTTTTCGGTCGGGGTGAAGCCGGGAACCTCAGCGTTGGTGGAGTCCGGCAGGAACAGGTCCACACCTTCCTCACCCAGGCGGGCGAAGTGGCGCAGGTCGGTGATGCGGCCGTCCAGCGGCAGCTGGTCCATCTTGAAGTCACCGGTGTGCAGAACCTTGCCCGCCTTGGTGCGGATGTAGACAGCCAGCGCATCCGGAATCGAGTGGTTCACCGCAACGAACTCGCACTCGAACGGGCCGAAACGCTCCACCTGGTGCTCCTTCACCGCGAGGGTGTAGGGCTTGATGCGGTGCTCGGCGAGCTTCGCCTCAACCAGTGCCAGGGTCAGTTCGGAACCGACCAGGGGGATGTCGGGGCGGCGGCGTAGCAGGTAGGGAACCGCGCCGATGTGGTCCTCGTGGCCGTGGGTCAGAACCATGGCGACCACGTCGTCCAGACGGTCAACAATGTAGCTGAAGTCGGGCAGGATTAGGTCCACGCCGGGCTGGGACTCTTCGGGGAAGAGCACGCCGCAGTCAACAATCAGCAGCTTGCCGTTGATTTCGTACACGGTCATGTTACGACCGACTTCGCCCAGGCCGCCCAGGGGCACCACGCGCAGGGTGTCCTTCTTCAGGCGGGGCGGGAGGGGAAGATTCGCTTCAAAGACGCTCATCGTGTGTCTCCTCTTTCTTCTATGTTTTCTTGTGATGTCTGTGATTCGTAGGCGACGCTTCGTACCGCAAGCACTCCGGCTGATTCGGCTCTCACGTGCCGAGGCTGCGGAGGTGCTGCCGGTGCGTCCAAATCACCGAAAGTATTGAAAAGTATTCGGGGCGTAGCGCGCGGGTGTTTCTGCCTAAGGTAAGTCCCTGTCTGAGTGGGGGCCGAATCATCGACGGTAAACCGCGGCAATACGCCAGAGCGGACCCCTCACCTAGTGTTAGGTGCGGAGTCCGCGTCCGTTGGCTACATGACGCACCCCTAATGCGGGGCGTTACGGTAGCCGAAGTCCTCTATATATACGCTCCCCGCGCTATTGCGTGCGGCGGGTAGGCGTCAAAGTTTAGGCGTTCTTCAGGGTGTGAGCGATGCTCGAGGAGAGCAGGTCAGCTCGCATAGCCTGGGCAACCTCCGGTTCGGAGAGTACGTGCGGCAGGCGAACGACGGGCTCATCCAGCACACCCTGCCAGGAAAGAATTTCCTTGGCGGCAACGCAACCGGGGGCACGGCCCATGGTTGCTCGGACAATCGGAGTCAGTTCCAGGTGAAGACGCTGCGCCTCCACCAGGTCCTGTGCAACGACAGCATCAATCAGGGCACGGAAGAGTCCGGGTGCCACGTGTGCAGTCACCGAAACGAGGCCGACAGCGCCCATTGCCATCCAGGGAAGGGTCAGTCCGTCGTCGCCGCTGTAGTAGTGCAGGTCGGTGGTTGCCATGACTTCGGTTGCGGCACCGAAGTCTGCCTTGGCGTCTTTCACCGCTACAATACTATCAATTTCTGCAAGGCGACGGTAGGTTTCGGGTGCGATGGGGATGCCCGCACGACCCGGAATATCATAAAGCATGACGGGGGTCTCAGTTGCTTGAGCAACGGTCGCAAAATGGGCGTAGACGCCCGGCTGAGTCGGCTTGTTGTAGTACGGGGTCACGACCAGCAGGCCGTCCACACCAATCTTTTCGGCGCGGTGCGCCAGCTCAATAGTATGCGCGGTATCGTTCGAACCAACACCGGCAATAATCTTCGCGCGAGAACCGACGGTATCCTTCACAATCTGGAAGACGCGCTCATTCTCGTCATCGGTCATGGTGGAGTATTCGCCGGTGGTACCGCAGACCACCAGACCGTCGTGGCCGTTCTCCACAAGGTAGTTCGCCAGGTCTACGACCTGCTTTTCGTCAACGGAGCCGTCCTTCGCGAAGGGGGTCACCATTGCGGTCAGGAGGCGACCGAAGACGGGTTCAACAAAAGTACCGGGGTTCGAAAGGTTCTCAGACATATCTCCAGGCTACGCCCCAAATGCAGATTTTCTCTATAGAATGCATAAATTCTCATAGAGTGTTCTACTATTCGGACTCTTCCAGACCCGCGGTACTTTCGCTGAGGTTCACCCCCAGAGGCTATGAACACAGAGGCTATGAAACCGGGCATGTAGCCTCGGTACTATCCATCAACCCCACACCGAAAATAAATGCGGGACTGAGGATGGAGCGCAGCGCTAGCGCCTAACGCATATCCTTCGCCTGACCGCCCGAACGCAACGCCCACGCGTTGCGCATCGCCGCACGGGCACGCTTACGCTCGCCGCCCGCATCGTACATGCATGCCAGGTTGAACCACGCCTTCCAGCTATTCGGCTCCTGCTCAACCGCCGCCGCAAAGCTCTCAAACTCCGCCGCCGCAGCCTCGCGGTCCACACGGCCGGAGGGGGTACGCGGCAAGGTATCCTCCGCCAACTCACCCGACGCCGCCAGCTCCTGAGCCATACGCTGAATACGAGCGCCGAAAAGCACCTCACGCACCAGCGCCCACGCGCCCAGAATCGGAAGCAGGATCATACCCGCACCAAGAACAATGCCAGCCACCGAACCAGAAGTGAGCATCACGAACCCCTGCTGCGCAATATGCACCAGGTACAGGGTCAGCAGCGCGCAAGTCAGCGCCGCGAAGGTCTTACCCCAACCGCCAGCATCCACCGCGACAAAGACGGCACTAAAAATCAGCACACCCATAATAGAGGCACGCACCGTCAGCGGCAGCGGCAGAATCAGCACAGTCAGCACCATCAGCACGCACGCGCAGATACTCCACAGGCGCAGCGAAGTCCACCAGGGGCTACGAGCCTCAGAAGATGCCTGCAAATTCTCAGGCGAAGTCTGTTCAGACAATACTCTCTCCTAGGACAAATCCATGTAGGCGTCCAAGCCCACACTCAAACCGGGATGCGCCGCCACCTCACGCACACCCAACAGCACGCCGGGCATGAAGGAGGCACGATCAAAGGAATCGTGACGAATCACCAGCTGCTGGCCGGGATCGCCCAGCAGAATCTCCTGGTGAGCCACCATACCGCGCAGACGCACTGCATGCACGTGAATATCGTCGACCACGGCACCGCGCGAACCCAAAGGATCGGAGGTGGTGGCATCCGGGCTTGCACCCACGCCAGCCTCCGCGCGGGCAGCGGCGACCTTGCGGGCAGTGTGCACAGCGGTGCCGGAGGGGGCATCCACCTTATTCGGGTGGTGAATCTCAATAATCTCTACCGATTCGAAGTAGCGTGCCGCCTTCGCCGCGAACTCGGTGGCGAGGATCGAACCAATCGCAAAGTTCGGGGCGATGAGCACACCCACCTCGGGGTGCTCTACCAGCAGCTCGCGCAGGGAGTCCAGGTGTTCGGGGGTCCAACCGGTCGTACCCACCACAGCGTGCATACCGTGCTCCACCGCGAAGCGCACATTCGCCTCGCTGGATTCGGGAACGGTCAGGTCAATAACAATCTCTGCGCCGGCATCGACCAGCTCCTGCAGGTCGTCGCCGCGGCCCAGTGCCGCCACCAGGTCCATATCTGCGGAGGTATTGACGGCGCGCACCGCCTCAGAGCCCATGCGGCCTGCGGCGCCGAGTACCGCTACCTTCCAGATTTTTTCGTCGCCCTCGTGGGCCATCTTCTCTCCTCCGTAGCTTTTGTGCACCCCGATTGTGGGGCTTTGCGGCATACAGACCCTATTATCCCCTGTCCGAACGCACGGGGCGTCATCGTACACATTGGGTGAGATACCACGCGGAACCTCAGCGGCATAAAAAGCGAAGTAATCTAACCGTCATACAAGCCGTTTAATACGTTATCTATAGATAGCAACCATATAATTAGGAAGTATTTCTCTATTTTCCATCCTACGGAGTGCTTTCACAGTATGAAGTCCCTCTTTACATCCTCCGTGCGTCCAGATGAGGCTAACCGGCGTTATATTCTGCCGGGTCTGGACGGCCTGCGAGCAATCGCTGTGCTCCTCGTGATGGTGTACCATTTCTGGCCCACCGTGTTACCGGGCGGCATGATTGGCGTGGATATCTTCTTCGTCATCTCCGGTTTCCTGATTACCTCCCTGCTTCTGCGTGAGGGTGCGCTCACCGGCAAAATTGCCCTGGGCAACTTCTGGATTCGCCGTGCCCGCCGCCTGCTTCCCGCCATTACCCTGCTGATTCTGGTCATGGGACCGGTCAGCCTGCTCATTGGTGGCGATATTCAGGTGAACCTGGGCCGCCAGCTTGCCGGTGCGGCGACCTTCTCGTCCAACTGGATTTCCATTTTTGCCGGTAACGACTACTTCGCGCAGACCTCCCCGGAGCTCTTCACGAACTTCTGGTCCCTGGCGGTGGAAGAACAGTTCTACGTGGTCTGGCCCCTGCTGATTGTTGGCGCCGGGGTGCTGTTGCGCCGTTCGTGGCGTCGTTTCAGCGTGGTCATGGTGCTCGGTATTATTGCGTCGCTGAGCACCGCCACCGCACTGCTGATATCCGGTGCCCCCATTAGCCGCGTCTACTACGGCACCGACACTCACCTGTACGGCCTGCTGCTCGGTGCACTACTGGCGTTTGCGCGCCCCTGGTCGCTGTACCCGCCGCTTCAGCAGTCCGTGCTGTACCGTGTGGCTCAGCCCTTCGGCCTGGTCGCTTTCGCCCGCGTCATGATCAGCTGGCTGTCCCTGTTCGCGCTGATTCCCTACGCGATTCTGGTTCCCGAGTCGGCACCCGGCGCGATTCCCTGGGGTCTGTTCGGCGCCTCCCTGCTGGCGCTGGGCGTGATTCAGGGTATGCTGCCCGATATGCTCGCTGGCGCCTCCGAAATGCTGCGCCGCCTGCTGAACTTCGCTCCCCTACGCTGGGTGGGCGAACGTTCCTACGGCCTGTACCTGTGGCACTGGCCGCTCGCCGTGGTCATGCACTACCTGATGGGTGCGGACCGCTCCCCGCTGGTGAACGTGGGCGTTCTGGTGGCGACCTTCGTTATTGCGGAGATGTCGTACCGCTGGGTTGAAACCCCGATTCGCCGTTACGGTTTCCGCGGTAGCGCGAACCGTTTCATGGCGTTGTTCCAGTCTTCACGCACGAGGCTCCTGCCGGTTTCGGTGATTATGGCTGTTGTGGTGGCTGCCGCTGCGACCGGTCTGTCGGTGCATACTGCCCCGGCGATGACTACCGCCCAGAAGTCCGTTGAGGACGGCAAGCGTGCCGCCGCTGAGCGTCTGAAGGCACGTCAGGAAGCGCAGGCTGCGAGCGCCTCGACAAACCCGAGCGCTGCGGGTAAGGATGCGAAGGCTTCGGCAAGCCCCTCGGCGTCGAAGGCTGCAACCGGTTCGGTGAACTCCTCGCAGGTGACCATTGTGGGTGACTCCATTGTGGTGGCGGTATCCCCCGAGCTGTACGACAAGATGCCCGAAGCGTCCATCGATGCGGCTGAGGCACGCACCATCGCCAAGGCCCTGCCGATTATTAAATCCATGGGTGCCAACGGCCAGATTCGTAAGACCTTCGTGCTGTCGGTGACCGCGAACTCGACCATTCTGGACGGTCAGCTCGACGAGGTTCTGGCGGCTATGCCCTCCGATTCTAAGCTGGTGCTGGTCACCGGTTACGGCCCGCGCAACCTGACCTGGATTGACTACTCGAACGGTAAGATTCGAGAGTTTGCGGCTCAGCATTCTGATCGTGTGATTATTGCGGATTGGAACTCTACGATCCGTCAGGCTCTGCAGACTCAGAGCGGTCTGCTGGCCTCTGACGGTGTTCACCCGGAGGCTGCCGGTCAGGAACTCTACGCGCAGGTGCTGATGGAGGCTATCGCCAAAGCGCAGAAGTAGTCTTCAGAAGTAGCGCTTCAGAAGTAGCCCTCAGAAGTAGTGTTCTGGGGTAGCTTTCAGCAGTGGCTTTTCGGTTCTGCCGCTCATGCTGAGCGTCAAGAGCATGGGCGGCAGAACGCCGGAAGCACTTCTTGGAAGCGCCTCTCGGAAACGCCTCTTCGATAGATACCGATATACACAAAATGCCCGTTCCCTCCCCCGCATTGGGGTGTGGGAACGGGCATTTTCGTGCCGTAAGCGTTGAGGGTTAGCGCACGATGGTGGTAATCATCTGCTGCTGCCCCAGGTACGCCGCCAGGTCGCGAACCTCCTCCAGGGAGACCGCACGAATCTTCTCCAGCAGCTCATCGGTGCTGGTGAACAGACCCGAATCCAGCTCGGCGCGGCCCAGGCGGGACATGCGCGAACCGGAATCTTCGCTACCGAGCACGGTGGAGCCGGCCAGCTGGCCGCGGACCTTCGTCAGTTCCTCCTCGGTAATACCGGCGGTGGCGAGCTTATCGAACTCGTAGCCCATGACCTCGCGCACCTGCTCGGTCTTAGCGGGCAGACAGCCCGCGTACATACCGAAGTAGCCAGCGTCCGAGTACGCGCCGGAGAACGCAAACGTGCTGTACGCCAGGCCGCGCTTCTCGCGAATCTCCTGGAACAGACGCGAGGACATGCCCGCACCGAACGCGCTGGTCAGCACGCTCATCGCGTAGCGGCGGTCATCACCGGCGATAATGCTTGGGCAGCCCATCACAATGTTGGTCTGTTCGAAGCCCTTCTCCACCTCACGCAACTCGCTCAGCGGAACAATACCGCTGTCGGTACGCACGCGACGCGGTGCCGGTGCCACGCCCTCCTGCAGGTTCCAGCCGTAGCGGGTCAGCGCCTCCAGCACGAGGCGGACCATGGTGCTGTGCTCCAGCGAACCGGCGGCAGAAATGACCAGGCGGTCCGGGGTGTAGTAGCGCTTGTAGTGCTCCCACACGGCGTCACGCGGCACCTCGGTAATCTCCTGCGGGGTACCGCCAATGGGGCGGCCCAGCGGGTTCTCACCCATGAGCTGCTCCACGAAGTTCTCGAAAGCAACGTCGGTCGGGTCGTCCTGGTCCATGGCGATCTCTTCGAGGATCACGCCGCGTTCCTGCTCCAGGTGAGCCGGGTCCAGCAGGGCGTTGGTGACCATGTCGGTGATGACGTCCACCGCCATGGGCGCGTCATCGTCGAGCACACGTGCGTAGTAGCAGGTGTGCTCCTTAGCGGTCAGGGCGTTGGATTCGCCGCCTACCGCGTCGAAGGAGGATGCAATGTCCAGGGCGGTGCGGGTGCCGGTGCCCTTGAACAGCAGGTGTTCCAGGAAGTGGGTGGAGCCGAGCATGCCGGGGGCCTCGTCGCGGGAGCCGACTCCCACCCAGAATCCGATGGATACGCCGCGGGTACCGGGCATTTTTTCGGTAATCACGCGTACACCACCGGGCAGGATGGAGCGGCGCACCTCGTTACCACCCACACCCTCGTAGATGAGGCGGCCGTGCTCGTAGTTGAGCTCTTCGGCAATCGCCTCAAGCTCGACGGGCAGGGAAATAGACATTCAGCATCCTTCGATATTTCGATTAGCTAATTTTTCGTTCAAGAGGGCGAGGCAACGCAAACAGCGGAACCCGCAACTTCTGAGCACAGTACCCCATCAGGAGCGAGGCGAGGATCGCGAAGATCGTTCCTCCCACCAGGAACAGGGGTACCGAGAAGAAACCGGTCTTAATCAGTACGAAACGGAAAGCTGCACCGCACACAATATGCGCGATGAAGATTTCCAGGGAGTGACGGCCCAGGTAGGCGAGCCAGCCGCTCCACGGAACCCGCGCCAGCAGGTAGGAGAGCGAAAGCACCGCCAGCGAGGACATCACCGTTGCAAGAATACCCGTAGCTACCGCACCGGCGTTATTCGTGAAGTACGGAATGACGGTAGGCGGAGTAGCCTGAAAGTTCATCAGAAGATAGATGTAGTCGAACAGGGCAACAGCGACGATACCCGCGTGAGCAGCCAAAGGAATGGAGCTCATAATGCGTTGGAATCTCTCATGGCCAAGTGCGACACCAACGAGGAAGAAGAAGAGCAGCGAAAGACCCTGCGTGCCGACATATTCGCCGATGTACCCCCAAGAGGCAAGCGCAAGAATCGCCGAGCCAGCAATCGTTAGGGCGGCAATAGCGTTCTTCTGCCATACTCGCGTCACCACAGCAATAATGGTGACAATCATGAGCCACGGGAAGAACCAGAGCTGACCCTCAGGCTTCCACAGCTCGAACAGGCTCATAACAGTCGTCTTCTCGGAAGAATTAGACGGAAGCACAAGCTTCATGCCCACCTGCAGAACCTGCCAAATAACGTAGAGGTATCCGAAGAGGACCAGACGCTTCGTCAGGTATGAGGAGGGGGTAGTTTTCGTTGCTCCTCGCGCCACAAAAAGGCCGCTCAGAAAAGCGAAAACTACCAGGTGCCAAAAATAGACACCGTAGTCAAACACATATTTGTAGGGGCGGAAGGCTTCCGTCCCCAGTCCAGATGCCCACATCCCTCGATGAATGTGCCCAAACACAATTGCAATGATTGCGATGCCTTTAGCAATATCAATTGTGCTGTCACGTCGTGTCAGCATTCGCTCACTTTCCTTCCAGTGCAAGAGAAATATATTAATCTTATATCTCTTACTCGCGAACAAGGGGCGCCCGGTGCATCCGGCGGGGAGTGAACCGCACCGGGTGCGCCGAACGCCCCTCATCACTTAGCGGGGGTTACGACTACTCGTCGTCGCCACCCTCAACGACCGGTGCCAGCGAGAGCTTGCCGCGGTCATCAATCTTGGTGATCTCCACCTGGACCTTCTGGCCCACGGAGACAACGTCCTCAGCGTCAACAACGCGCTTGCCGCCGTTGAGCTTACGCATCTCGGAGATGTGCAGCAGGCCGTCCTTACCGGGGGTCAGGGAGATGAACGCACCGAAGTCGGTCACCTTCACCACGGTACCCAGGTAGCGTTCGCCAACCTCGGGAACCTGCGGGTTAGCGATAGCGTTCACTGCCGAACGTGCAGCCTCGGCGGAGGGGCCGTCAGCTGCGCCGATGTACACGGTGCCGTCGTCCTCAATGGAGATGTCTGCGCCGGTGTCTTCCTGGATCTGGTTGATCATCTTACCCTTGGGGCCGATGACCTCACCGATCTTGGCAACCGGAATCTTCACGGAAATAATGCGCGGTGCGAACTCGCTCATCTCATCCGGTGCGTCAATCGCGCTGACGAGCACCTCGAGGATGTGTAGGCGAGCCTCACGTGCCTGGGTCAGTGCGCCAGCAAGCACGGATGCGGGGATACCGTCGAGCTTGGTGTCCAGCTGGATAGCGGTCACGAACTCGGAGGTACCTGCAACCTTGAAGTCCATATCGCCCAGTGCGTCTTCCGCACCGAGGATGTCGGTCAGGGCTGCGTAGCGGGTCTCGCCGTCAACCTCGTCAGAGACCAGGCCCATTGCGATACCTGCAACGGGTGCGCGCAGCGGCACACCGGCGTTCAGCAGGGACAGGGTCGATGCACAGACCGAACCCATGGAGGTCGAGCCGTTGGAGCCCAGAGCCTCGGAGACCTGACGGATTGCGTAGGGGAACTCTTCGCGGGAGGGCAGCACCGGGGTGATTGCGCGCTCTGCGAGTGCACCGTGGCCGATTTCGCGGCGCTTGGGCGAACCCACGCGGCCGGTCTCACCGGTGGAGTACGGCGGGAAGTTGTAGTGGTGGATGTAGCGCTTGGACTTGAGCGGGTGCAGGGAGTCCAGCTGCTGCTCCATCTTGAGCATGTTCAGGGTGGTGATACCCATAATCTGGGTCTCGCCACGCTCGAAGAGGGAGGAGCCGTGCACGCGGGGCAGGATTTCAACCTCGGCGGTGAGCTGACGGATGTCGGTCAGGCCGCGGCCGTCGATGCGCACCTGATCGGTGAGGATGCGCTGGCGCACAATGTGCTTGGTCAGGGCGGCGAATGCCACGTCGACCTCGTTGGAACGCTCTTCGAATTCCTTACCTTCGCCGGTGAGAGCTTCCATGAGCTCTTCCTGCAGCTCAGCTGCTGCGGCTTCGCGCTCCTGCTTGCCAGCGATGGAGTACACCTCTGCCAGGCGGTCTGCTGCGAATGCCTCAACTGCTGCATCGACGTCCTCGCCGTGGCCACCGAAGAAGGGCAGCTCCAGGGCGGGCTTGCCTGCGCGAGCCACCAGGTCAGCCTGTGCCTTGCACAGTGCTGCGATGAAGGGCTTAGCAGCTTCCAGACCCTCTGCGACGATCTCTTCGGTGGGGGCGGTCTGGCCGTCTTCCTTGATGAGCTTCCAGGAGTTGTCGGTTGCTTCTGCCTCAACCATCATGATGGCGACGTCTTCGGTACCGTCAGCCTTGGTGACGATACGACCGGCAACAGCCATGTCGAACACAGCGTTTTCCAGCTGGGAGTACTTGGGGAAGCAGACCCACTGGCCGTCGATCAGTGCCATGCGCACGCCACCGATGGGGCCGTTGAACGGCGCACCGGACAGCGAGGTCGATGCGGATGCAGCGTTGATTGCGAAGGTGTTGTAGATTTCGTCCGGCTCGTAGGTCAGGACGGTCACAACGACCTGCACCTCGTTGCGGATGCCCTTGGTGAAGGCGGGGCGCAGCGGGCGGTCAATCAGGCGGGCTGCCAGAATGGCCTCGGTGCTGGGGCGGCCTTCGCGGCGGAAGTACGATGCGGGAATCTTGCCGCCTGCGTACATACGCTCTTCCACGTCCACGGTCAGCGGGAAGAAGTCGAAGCCCTCACGGGGAGACTTGCCGATTGCGGTTGCGGAGAGCAGAGTGGTCTCGTCATCGATGGTGACGAGCACCGAGCCGTTAGCCTGCTTGGCGAGACGGCCGGTTTCAAAGCGCACGTGGCGCTTACCGTAAATGCCGTTGTCGATTTCGACTTCAGCAAACTTGATTTCGGGACCTTCCACGGTTCCTTCTTTCTTCTTGGCAGGCCGTACGGCGCACGAGTCGGCCTTCGATAGGAAACCACGGCACCTCTCCCCTACCTTGTACATCACGTGTGTGCGCGACGTGTGACGGCAAGGTGGTGGGGGTGGTGTTATTCCGTAATTCGCTACCGAGGACCGCGGCGTGTGTGCCGGCACGGCCTTCTATTCTTTCTTTCAGGTGGGACGGCATCTTCTCACGATTTCTCGCTGTGAACTCTAGCGCTAGACTCTAGCGCCGGAATCTCGCTTTGGATTCGAGCGTTAGAATCTCGCGGGATTCTAGCGAGTGGAAGATGCGCCCCTCAACGCGGCAGTACGGACGCGCTGGCGCTACCCGCCTCCGTGATGGAGGGTTGGTAGTGCTGACAGCACGTCCGCACACACCGCCTAAAGGCGATTAATCACCACAAAAGCGTCAAGACGCTCCTGTTTTATCGGCGCAGGCCCAGGCGCTCGATCAGCGAACGGTAACGCTCGATGTCGACGCTCTTCAGGTAGCCGAGCATGTTGCGGCGACGACCAACGAGGATCATCAGGCCACGACGGGAGTGGTGATCGTGCTTGTGGAACTTCAGGTGCTCGGTCAGGTCGGCGATACGACGAGACAGAACTGCAATCTGAACCTCGGGCGAACCGGTGTCGCCCTCGTGGGTTGCGTATTCCTTGATGATTGCCTGCTTGACAGCGGGATCCAGTGCCACTTTTTAACTCCTAGAGTTAGTACCGCATACGTCCCGTACGGACGGTTGCCGCCGGGTGGTGGGCTTACGCCCTGTAATACACGTCGTCTACTGCGGACTGCAGACGCGTTCTTCCCATTCTACGCTACCGGGGCGCTTTCGTGGAAGGGTGAGCAGAAGCCCGGCGACAGGTAGCTCATCACACTACCGGTCGCCGGGCTTCACAGCCGGGTTCTCGCACCGGACTCTCGTACCGGCTCCTACGTTTATTTTGTGTTTATGCTTCAGTGCGAGCGCGGACCACCACGAGGCGGTAGTAGCCCAGCAGGAACAGGCACCAGATTGCGCCCATCACCAGCGCCAGCTGGGTATCGGCAAAGCAGCCGAAGAGCACCACGATAAAGATCATGAACGCCAACGCCAGGTAGCTCAGCCACAGGGGCTGGCGTACCGGCTGCGCCTCGGTATCGGCGCCGCTGCGTTTGAACGCGATGTGCGCCAGCAGAATCATGACCCACACGAACACGGTCGCGAAGGTTGCCAGGGAGGCGACCACCTCGAACGCGTTCTCGAAGAGCACATTCACGATCACGCCGACCGCCATGACCAGCACCATGATGAGGGTGGTCATCCAGGGCGCACCGTTCTTGGTGACCTTCGCGAAAGAGACCGGTGCCAGGTTCTGCTTTGCCAGGCCGTACATCATGCGGCCGGCACCGTACACGTCCGCGTTCAGCGCAGAGATTGCGGCGGTAATGATGACCACGTTCAGAATCGAAGCGGCGGCCGGAATGCCCAGGCCCTCAAAGATCTGCACGAACGGCGAGTTCGCCTTCGTCACCGAGTACCAGGGGTACAGGGACATGATGACCGACAGGGTCAGAATGTAGAAGATGAGGATGCGGAACGGCACCGTGCGAATCGCCTTGGGGATTGAGGTGCGCGGGTCCTTCGCCTCACCGGCGGCAATACCGATGTTCTCGATACCGCCGAAGGCAAACATCACCACGGTAAAGCAGGCGAGGAAGCCGGTAAATCCGTTCGCGAAGAAGCCGCCTTCAAGAGCCCAGAGGTTCGTGACGGAGGGCGCCACGGAGTCGTGTGCCTGCACGCCCACGAAGAGCAGAATCACGCCGCCAACAATCATGGCGATAATGGCGCTGACCTTCACGAGGGTGAACCAGAATTCGGTCTCGCCGAATGCCTTGACCTTCGCCAGGTTAATGGCGAGCAGAATCAGCAGGACGGAGACGATCCAAATCCAGGAGGGGCTGTTCGGGAACCAGAACTTCATGTACACGGCAAAAGCGGTGACGTCCGCGATGGCGACCAGCGCCATTTCCAGGGCGTAGGTCCAGCCGGTCACGAAGCCAGCCCAGCGTCCGAGGTAGCGGGTGGCGTATTCGGAGAATGCACCGGAGACCGGGTGCGCCAGGGCGAGTTCGCCCATTGCGCGCATCACCATGAACACTGCCGCGCCGCCAATAACGTAGGCAAGCAGCACGGAGGGGCCCGCCAGCTGAATGGCGGATGCCGAGCCGTAGAACAGGCCGGTACCGATGGCGGAGCCGAGGGCGATGAACATGATGTGGCGCAGGGAGAGTCCACGCGCTAGCTGCGGGTTCTCGGAAGTCTCTGCTCCCTGCTGTACCGGGGATGAGTCCGGGCTGGTATTCATCTTCTTCTTTTCCTTTACCTCGTGGGGTGTACCCGCCGGTGGCGGGGAAACGTATCGGGTGGTGCCTCACAGGTGTTGTCCTGGTAGGGCACCGATTGGTTTACTCCCCATCGAGTGATGGGGCGTTGTGCAGAAGGTGTTGCCTTCGCGCATCGCCCCGGCGCATTCCCACCCAGCCTGCACGGTGGGTGGGAATACAAAAGACGGCGGGAAGGCAACGTTGCCTTTCCGCCGTCTTTGTGTTAAAGACTACTTCTGTCGCTTACGTCCAATGACGATGGAGGACAGAGCGGTTACAGCAGTCACGGTGTAGACTGCAGGCCACGCGCCAAGCTTCTTGGCGAGCGGATGAGCGGCGCCGAACGCGCCGAAGTAGAGAGCGGTGAGGAAGGTGGCACGGCCTGCGCCAGCCTTACGCTTCCAATTCTTGTAAGCCACGGCACCGCACAGTGCCAGGACAGCGCCACCGAGCGGGCGGATGCCGGTGCTAGATGCAACCTTGTAGCCACCGAGCAGACCGGTGACGGAGGCGAGAGTCGGACAGACCTTCACGACGTACTCCTCTGTGAGAGCGATTAGTTTCCACATTCATAGTACTCCACGACACACAGAATGTATATTCACCGCGATTAATATTTCTGCATGTCTCGCGGGCCGGGTCCATCAAGGTGCCGGGCGGCAGAAAGAGTGGCGTACAAAAACCGGCGTAAAAAGACCGCTACGAAAAAACCGGCACAAAAATGCCGGGACGCAAACCATTCAGGTTCACGCCCCGGCACTTCTCAACGCGAGCTCACATCTGGCCGCATGCTCTAAATCTTTAGAGCGCCAGATCTTTAGAGAGCCAGGTCCAGCGCCTCCAGCTGCGCTTCGGTCCACAGCTCAGCAGCCAGCTGCAGAGCGTAACGAGCCGAACGAGGAGCCACCACGTCCACGGAGAGGTGGAAGTCCTGGTCAGCCTCCGGGCCGCACAGATCAGACACGCAACGCACACCGATAAACGGAATCTCGTAGTTGTGGCAGACCTGCGCAATAGCGGTGGTCTCCATATCGGTGCTGATGGCACCCTCGAATGCCTCGCGGGTGTCCTTCACATTGTGGGCGGTCACGAAGGAGTTACCCGCCAGCATCTGGCCGCGGCGCACCTCCCACGGACTCTCAGCCTGCTCACGCACCGGCTCCAGTGCGGCGAGCGCATGCTCCAGAGCATCCTGCCACTCATCCGCCTGACCGTCGTAGCTTTCGGGCATGCCGGGAACTTGGCCGCGCGCGTAACCGAACGCGGTCGCGTCGGCGTCAGTGTAGGTGTAGTTCTCGCCAATCAGCACGTCGCCCACGTTGATGCCGCGAGCCAAACCGCCGGCGGTACCTGCGCTAATGACGCCCAGGCAGTTCGAGGAGTAGCTGATCGCCTCGGTGACGGCACTCGCCGCGTTCACCAGACCAATCTTGGAGCGAACCAGCAGCAGCGGAACCTGGTCCTCGCCCACCTGCAGGTAGCGCGGGTGGAATACCGCGGCACCCTCGGTGAAGGAGGGCTGCAGCTCCTCGGTCACCTTCAGGAAGGGTGCGAGCTCCTCATCCATAGCCACCTGAATGATGATGGCATTGGACATGCCGTCCATCAGCTCAAACATGCTGTTGAATGCCTCAGCCGGGTCGAAAGCGTTCGGGTCAAAGTCCACCGGGTTGAAGGCGGATGCGAAAGCGTCGGGAATCTGTGCGCTCATTACGCCATCACCTGCGCCCACTCATCGCGTGCCGCGAGGAACTCGCGAGCCGCCGCCTGCGCGCCTTCGAGGGTGTGGTTGGCGCCCCAACCGCACTGCACCTCGTTCGCTGCCGGAACCTCGGTCGCGTTGAGGATATCGTTGAGGGTTGCTTCCAGGATGGGGAAGAACTCCTCGGGTTCCAGTCCCAGGGTCAGCGCGTAGAAACCGGTCTGGCAACCCATCGGGGAGAAGTCAATCAGGCGGTCGGTGTGGTTGCGCATGTGCTCGGCGCTCAGGTGCTCGATAGAGTGCACGGTCGGCATTTCCAGGTGCGCGGTGTTCGGCTGGGTGAAGCGGATATCGTACTTGATGAGGGTGTCGCCACCGGGCAGGACCTTGCGGTCTGCGATACGCACGTAGGGTGCTGCTACGGCGCGGTGGTCGAGGTTGAAGGATTCGACGTTCATTTTTTCCATGACTCTATCTTCTCTTAAAACGGGGACGGCTAAAACACGGGTGCCGCGCGGGTAACGCAGGATGTTTCATGGGCAGCGCACGAGGTTTCAGGGGCGACGCACAAGGTCAGGCGCGGGACAGCGCCCACTGCGGCGCATCCGGTCGGGTACGCGAAGCCCCGGCGGCAGATCCGAAAATCTTACCGCCGGGGCATCACACGTCATCACCGCAGAAAACGCAGGCTGCGGCTCCCAATAGTGGGGTGAGAGGTGGTGGGGTTAGAAGTGGGGATGCTTCACTTCCGCCTGCACCGGGCACTCCGGCGGGCAGTAGTTCTTCGCGTCCTCAGCCAGCACCTCGCGGGTCTGCACCACGTCATCGCTAATCTGCTCGATCAGCGCCTCAACACCGGTGTACGCCACCATGGGGCGCAGACACTTCACGAACTCAATCAGCACACGCTGACCGTACAGGTTGAAATCCTCCACGCGCTCTTCCGGGCGGTCAATCACGTGCGCCTCAACCTGGCGGTGCTCAATACCGTCAAAGGTCGGGTTCGTACCCACCGAAATAGCGGCGGGGTGGCGGTTACCGGACTCGTCCACCAGCCAGCCGGCGTACACGCCATCGGCGGGAATCAGGCCGCGCGCCTCAAGCTCAAGGTTCGCGGTCGGGAAGCCCAACTCGCGGCCGCGCGCCAGACCGTGTACGACCTCACCGGCCATCATGTGGTGGCGGCCCAGCAGCTCGGCTGCGGCGGGCATATCGCCCTCCAGCAACAGCTGGCGGATGCGGGTCGAGGAGCAGCGGGTATTCTCATCCACCATCAAATCCTCAACGACAACCACCTCAAAGCCGTACTTCTCCCCCAGCTCACGCATGGTGTTCAGGTCGCCGGAGTTGTTCTTACCAAAGCGCACGTCGTCACCAATGACCACGAAACGCGCGTTCAGCGCATCCACGAAGGTGGACTTCACGAACTCTTCGGGGGTCTGCGAAGCGAACTCCAGGTTGTAGTTCAGCAGCAGGTAGTCGTTCAGACCCAGCAGGCACATGAAGTAGCGGCGCGAGCCCTGACCCATAATGTCGTGGTGGGGCACCTCGGGACGGTGTACCTGCATCGGGTGCGGGTCAAAAGAGACCGCGATAGAGCTCAAACCGTGCTCTTCAGCAAGGGAGACCACGCGCGAAATCACGCGGGCATGTCCACGGTGCACGCCGTCAAAATTGCCGATGGTCACGACCGAGGGGCCGTAGCCGGCGGGGACCTCGCTCAAAGCGGTGTAGAGGGTCACGGGCTCTCCTGAAAAAGATAAATGTACCTAACCATCCTAGACCACAGGCGGCAGGATGCAGAATTCAAAACGGGATTCAACAGGGAATGGAACGGGGGCCCTTACAGGCGGCGCCCTCTCCCCTAGCTTGGCGGGTACGGAGGGGTTGACGGGCAGCGGCGGAGCCTCACCCACAAGCCAAGCCCCGCCCATACGAAAGCCCGGGCAGGCACCCCACCGTGCGGCAGGAACCTTCCCGGGCGTTACGACTACTTACGAGCCTGGTTACGAGAAGCCTTCAGCATCTCCTCGCGAATCTTATTGGACTTGTTAATCCAGCTGTACCACACCAGCAGGCACGGAGGAATCACAAGCTCAGTCACCATCAGCACAATCAGCGACCAGTGCGGGGTGCCGAAGAACGCCCACGACAGGATACGACCCACGCCGCCCAGGAAAACCACCAGGCAGGAGAACACGAGCATGTTCACCCACTTGAACTTCAGGGCAATGAACACGAAGGACAGGCCCACACCCACATAGGCTGCCGCGAAGAACACGTAGTTTGACTGCACCGAGGGGTTTGCGAAATCCTGAGGGGCATCCGGAATGACGCGGACACCGCCCAGAACCTGCCACACACCGTACGCAATCATGAACAGACCGTACAGCGCCACCGCCGCACGGAACGCCGCACGGTTCTGAGGCTTAGCCGCCTCCTCAAGGCTCTTGGGGCGGGCAAACGCCTCGCGGGTTGCCTTCTTCTCAGCCTTCTTATCTGCCTTCTGCGACGCCTTATCGCCGGACGCCGGTGCAGCTACGCGAACACCCTCGGGTGCCTTCGCCGCAGAAATAGGCTCAGCAGTCTTAGCACCGGCAGCCTTCGCGGCACCGCCCTGAGTAGCAGCTCCGGTCGCAGCAGCTCCGGATGCGGTAGCTTCAGCCTGTGCAGACTCTACGCGGGGTACCGGCGCGGTACGAGGCTCACTCGCCTTATTAGCGGAGCTCTGGTTCTCGCTCATCTTCTCTCCTTCAGCAGGGCCGGACGGCACCCGCACGAGTAGTCATGTGTGTTCGGGGGTTGTATATACGTTAGCGCGTTGAATGAATATGGGTGCACCTTCAACAGGGCGCTGAATCAGGCAGGTTTGGGCAAATCAGATTTGAGCAGGCGCAAACGCCGAACCCTCTTCGCCTATCATAAGCCTTCAACGCCTAGTTGAAGGAACGATTCGCCTCAAAAACCAGCACCGGGGCGGCCTGCACCTTCCCGCGCTGCTTCTTATTCTCCAACAGGGCTACCAGGGTACCGTCCGGGGCGAAGCCCGCCACAATACCCTCAACGCTGGCATGCTGCACCGCGCCGGACTCATCCGCGCTCGCGTGCACGGAACGCTTCACCACAGAACCGTCACCGCTGGGGCTAATACGGCGCCCGTAAGAAATATCGCTCGCCTCCGCAGCGGAGAGCTCACGCGCACCAAAGATGCGGCGTGCCGCCTCCTCCAGGGGAAGCAACGGCAAATCTTCCAGCGGCGCCTCCAACTCTTCACGGCGCTGCTTCAACTGCGCCAAATCGGCAGCATCCTCAAGCACCACGGCACCCACACGGGTACGGCGAAGAGCCGTCAGGTGACCACCGGTTCCCAGAATCTTGCCCAAATCACGCGCCAGGGCACGAATATAGGTGCCCGAGGAACACGAAACCGTCACATCACAGTCAATCACGGGAACCGAAGTTGCCGCGTGTTCGCCCTCGTTCTCGGGGTCCTCAATCACGTACTCGGCAAAACCGGCAGTCACAGAATGCACCGTGAACTCGCTAATCGTCACCGGACGCGCCGCCAACTCAACCTGCTCACCGCTACGCACACGCGCATACGAGCGAACACCGTTGATCTTAATAGCTGACACCGCAGAAGGAACCTGCAGAATATCGCCGCTCAGCTGCGCCACAGCCTCCAGGATGCGCGCACGCATCTGCTCAGCGTCCAAACCGGTCAGCGCCTCAACGGCATCAGGATGCGCGGCGGTGTGCTCGCCCTCGGCGTCCTCGGTCAGCGTCTCAATGCCCAGGCGAATCGTCGCGTCATAGGTTTTATCCTGACCGACCAGGTAGGTCAGCAGCTTGGTCGCCTTATTAATGCCCAAAATCAGCACGCCGGTCGCGGCAGGATCCAGCGTACCGGCGTGACCAACCCGCCGGGTGCCAGCGATACGACGCATCTGAGAGACTGCGTCGTGGCTACTCATCCCGGCGGGCTTATCAATGACCATCAGGCCGGACGGGCCCTGAGGTTGTTTCTTCGCCACTTAGGCGTCCTCACCCTCGGCAGGCTCATCCTTCTTGTACGGGTCAGCCTCACCAGCGTACTCGGCACCCTCAGCTGCAGCAGCCAGGGCGGCGTCGCGCTCGCGAGTCTCACGCAGAAGCGCCTCAATGTGGAAGGCGTTCTCGGGAACCTCGTCAGCGACGAAAGTCAGGGTGGGGGTCAGGCGGGCAGTAATGTTCTTACCCACCTCGGCGCGCAGAATGCCCTTAGCGGATTCCAGTGCCTTCTTGGTGTTTGCGGCGTCCTCTTCGGAGCCGAACACGGTGTAGTACAGGGTTGCGTGCTGCAGGTCGTTGGTCACGCGGGCATCGGTAATGGTCACAAAACCGAGGCGAGGATCCTTAACACGACGCTCCAGCGCCTTCGCCACAATTACCTTGATGCGGTCGGCAAGTCGTGCCGCGCGGGCTGCATCAGCCATGTGTTTCTCCTTGAAATGTCGTGGTGAAATGTCGTGGTGAAATGTTGTAGCGCATCCGTGGGCACTCGAGGTGCTGTGGAAGCGTTCCAGGTAATGCGGAAGCGCCCGCCCCGCCAGCACCCGCCCCGCAGGCTCCAGTTTTAGAAGCCTGCGGGTGCGGGAACACTAGCGGGTGACGGGCGCATCAGCGTGTGAGTCTTAGACACGCGGCTTTTCGCGCATCTCCCAAGTCTCGATAATGTCGCCTTCCTTGATGTCGTTGAAGGAGCCGAGGCCAATACCACACTCGAAACCTTCGCGAACCTCGGTAGCGTCGTCCTTGAAACGACGCAGCGACTCGATGGTGAGGTTGTCTGCCACCACGGAACCGTCGCGCACCAGGCGTGCCTTGGCGTTGCGCTTGATGATGCCGTTCTTGACGATCGAACCTGCGATGTTGCCCCACTTGGAGGAGCGGAAGACCTCGCGGATCTCTGCGGAGCCGAGCTCCACTTCCTCGTACTCGGGCTTGAGCATACCCTTGACGGCCTGCTCAATTTCCTCAATCGCACGGTAGATGACCGAGTAGAACTTCATCTCGACACCTTCGCGGTCGGCAAGTTCTGCAACGCGCTCTGCCGGGCGGACGTTGAAGCCGATGATGACCGCGTTGTCCACGGTAGCCAGGTTCACGTCGTTCTGGGTAATAGCACCCACACCGCGGTGGATGACGCGCAGCTGAACCTCGTCGCCACCGGCGTCGATCTTCATCAGGGACTCTTCCAGCGCTTCGACAGCACCGGAGACGTCACCCTTAATGATCAGGTTCAGGGTGTCCATCTTGCCCTCAGCCACAGCGGCGTCGAAGGACTCGAGGGTCACGCGCTTACGACGCTTAGCCAGCTGAGCGTTACGATCAGCAGCCTCACGCTTCTCAGCAATCTGACGAGCGGTGCGCTCTTCCTCGGTGGAGAGGAAGGTGTCGCCTGCACGAGGAACGGTGGACAGACCCAGCACCTGAACGGGGCGGGACGGGCCAGCTTCCTTCACAGCCTGACCGTTCTCATCGAACATTGCACGAACGCGACCGTGAGCAACACCGGCAACGATAGCGTCACCGACGTGCAGGGTACCGGACTGAACCAGGACGGTGGAAACCGCACCGCGGCCCTTGTCCAGGTTTGCTTCAATAGCAACGCCGCGTGCTTCCTTGTTCGGGTTAGCGGTCAGTTCGAGCACGTCAGCGGTCAGGGTGACAGCCTCAAGCAGCTCGTCGATGTTGGTGCCGTTGCGAGCGGAGACGTCCACGAACATGGTGTCGCCACCGTACTCTTCGGGGATCAGACCGTACTCGGTGAGCTGGCCACGGATCTTCTCCGGGGACGCGCCTTCCTTATCGATCTTGTTCACAGCAACCACGATCGGCACGTTAGCTGCCTGTGCGTGGTTCAGTGCCTCAACGGTCTGGGGCATAACGCCGTCATCAGCTGCGACCACGAGGATTGCCACGTCGGTGACCTTCGCACCACGGGCACGCATAGCGGTGAACGCCTCGTGACCGGGGGTATCGATGAAGGTAATCGCGCGGTCTTCACCCTCAACGGTGGTGTGGACCTGGTATGCACCAATGTGCTGGGTAATGCCGCCGGCCTCACCCTCAATGACGTTGGTGTTACGGATAGCGTCCAGCAGGCGGGTCTTACCGTGGTCAACGTGACCCATGACGGTAACAACCGGGGGACGAACCTCCAGAACGTCCTCGCCCTCAGCTTCGGCTTCGGCTTCGAGGTTGATGTCGAAGGACTCGAGCAGCTCGCGCTCCTCATCCTCCGGGGAAACGATCTTGATGACGTAACCCAGTTCGGCACCCAGCAGCTCGAAGGTTTCCTCGTCCAGGGACTGAGTCTGGGTAGCCATCTCACCCAGGTGGAAGAGAACCGTAATCAGCGATGCCGGGTTTGCGCCAATCTTCTCAGCGAAGTCCATGATGGACGCGCCGCGGCGCAGACGAATCTCGGTCGAGCCGTCGCCGCGAGGAACAACCACGCCACCGGGTGCCGGTGCGTTCAGCTGCTCCTGCTCATGGCGGCGAGCTGCCTTGGACTTGCGGCCCTTACGCTTGGAGCCGCCGCGACCGAATGCACCCTGTGCATTACCGCGACCGCCGGGGCCGGGACGACCCGGACCGCGGTTGAAGCCGCCGTTACCGCCACCGTTGTTGGAACCGGACGCGCCGCCACCAACGTTGGAAACCTTGGGCATCATCGAGGGGTTCGGGCGTGCACCGCCGCCACCAGCCGGACGGGGTGCACCGGGACGTGCGCCACCTGCCGGGCGAGGACCGCCGTTACCACCGGGACGTGCGCCACCTGCCGGGCGGGGACCGCCGTTACCGCCGGGGCGTGCGCCACCGTTGCCACCGGGACGACCGTTACGTGCCGGACGGGGACCGCCGGAACGCTGGGAGTCGCCGCCGCCACGCTTCATGCCCTGCTGGGATGCGAAGGGGTTGTTACCGGGGCGAGGACCGGGCTTGGGGCCGGGCTTCGGAGCGGCAGGCTTGGGTGCTGCCGGCTTCGGTGCAGCCTCGGGGCGTGCCATGCCCTGCTGGGATGCGAAGGGGTTGTTACCCGGGCGGGGGCCGCCGGGCTTGGGTGCTGCTGCCGGCTTGGGAGCTGCGCTCTCAGCTGCGGGCTTGGGAGCCGGCTTAGCTGCAGGCTTTGCCGCTGCGGGCTTGGGTGCCGGCTTAGCTGCTGGCTTTGCCGCTGCGGGCTTGGGAGCCGGCTTAGCTGCCGACTCTGCGGGACCTGCCTTTGCGGCAGGCTTAGCGGCTGCGGCGGGGAATTCCGCGCGCAGCTTCTTCAGAACCATGGGGTTCAGGGTGGAAGAGGAGCTCTTAACGAACTCGCCCATATCCTTGAGCTTGGCGATAACTTCCTTGGAAGGTACGCCTACTTCTTTAGCAAACTCGTGTACTCGAGGCTGAGCCAAATTTTCTCCATTCCCGGTCCGCACCGGGAATGGTGCGGACACTAATGTTTACGGGGTGCACGCCCAAAGGCGCGCCAATTCGTGAAATTGCCGGTGGGTGAGCACGAAAGGGTACTCATTTCGCGGCACTCATTAGATATCCATCAGTTTTCTGACTCGCTTTCAGATAAGAAGTCGTCAAACTCGTTGACTTACAGAGGGCATATACCCGAAAAGCGTCTATGAGGAGGTTGAGTCCGCAATCACGGCTCGAATCTGCTCGCAGCACGCCTGCAGCTGGGCTGCAGGGACCGCTTTTTTGAAGGCGCGCGCCAGACCGTTCTTTTTCTGTAGAGCGGCTACGCACTTTTCGCTCGGATGGATCCAAGCGCCTCGTCCGGGCATAGTTCCTGCCGTATCGGGCTGATAGGGCGGGGTGTCCGCCTGCTCGGTAGCAGACGTGACGGGTGTGCGGGCGATGCGCAGCAGGTTGCGCTGTTCATCGCGGGCACGGCATCCGATGCAGGTGCGGATCGGTCCTTCAAACGCTTCGGAGGTTGCGGTGAGGTCGTGATTGCTCATGGTCCTCTCCCCTCTCTAGCGTGTGTAGAACCGCGTTCGCAGTACATTCGTGATGCTCTATCCGGTGCGTGTGAGGGCACGATAAAGCGCCCGGTTACGCACCGGCACATCTTAATAGTGTATCCCGTTTTTAAGAATCATGGGCAAAACTGTGACGCAGGCGCAAGAACACCGGGCACGTTGCTGCCCGATCTCTTGCGCCTGCATCAAAAGGATATGCCGCGGGATACGCCCCTCACCGGGACTAATGCTTATTCAGCGTCCTGTGCGGACTCTTCTACTGCCTCTTCAACTGCAGCTTCTTCAGCCAGGCTACGAGCCACGCGAGCTGCAACCTCTTCCTCGGCACGAACCTGAGCGTACTTGGACTCGGAGAGAATATCGATACGCCAGCCGGTCAGCTTCGCAGCCAGACGTGCGTTCTGACCCTCGCGGCCAATCGCCAGGGACAGCTGGTCGTCCGGAACCACGGCACGAGCGGAGTACTCGCGCGGGTTCGCGATAATGACCTCGGTGACCTTCGCCGGGGACAGCGCCGCAGCGATGAAGGTTGCCGGATCGGTCGAGTAGTCGACAATGTCAATCTTCTCGTCGTTCAGCTCGGCAGCAACCGCACGCACGCGGGCACCCATATCGCCGATGCACGCACCCTTCGCATTAATGGTCGGGTTCTTCGCGGACACAGCAATCTTGGAGCGGTGGCCAGCTTCACGTGCGATGGAGTTAATAGCAACCAGGCCTTCAGAAATCTCGGGAACCTCGTGCTCAAACAGGCGCAGAACCAGGTTCGGGTGCGAACGAGAAACCACAATCGAGGGACCCTTCGGGCCGCGGCGAGCCTCAACCAGGTAGGCGCGCAGGCGGGTACCGTGCGGGTACTTCTCGCCCGGAACCTGCTCATTGCTGGGCAGAACAGCTTCAACGGTGCCCAGGTCAACCTGAACCATACGCGGGTTGTTGCCCTGCTGAATCACGCCGGACACCAGGGTGCCCTCACGGTCCTTGAACTCACCAAGAACGGATGCGTCCTCAGCGTCACGCAGACGCTGCGACAGAACCTGACGGACGGTTGCGGCAGCGATACGGCCAAAGTTGTTCGGGGTATCGTCGAACTCGTCAATCTTCTGGTTGTCCTCATCAAGCTCAGGAGCCAGAATGACGAACTCGCCGGTGGTGCGGTCGATGACGGCACGAGAGCCCTTAATAGCGCCGGGCTGCTTCATGTACGCGAGCAGCAGGGCGTTCTCAACCAGGGTGAAGAGCTCCTCCATGACGAGAGAGCGCTGCTTCGCCAATGCGCGCAGTGCGCCCAGGTCAATAGTTTTAATATCCTCCACGCTTTTCAGCCTTTCCCAGTTAGCACGGCGCCGGGACGCTTAGTGCGCCCCGGCTCCCGAACGGTATATACCTGGCACGGAGCACCCCGTGCCTGAAGCTTTAATAACTCTATTCTACCGGCTCAGCAGGCGAATTGAAGTCAATCTCGACGTGAGCAGAAGCAATATTTTCCCACGGAAGCAAAGACGGCTCGTGGTACGACTCCTTCTGACCCTTCTTCGTGTTCTTCTTACGAGCCAGCACCGGACCCTCATCCTGCACCTCGTGCAGACGCGCCAGGTACTCGGTGCCGTCGGGTGCGGTGACCGCAATTAGGCGGGTGCGGGCACGTTCCCAGTGGCGGCGCTCGGTCAGGGCGCGGGTAGCACCTGGCGAGGACACCTCCAGCTCGTAGGGGAAGAACTCGTCGTTTTCATCCGCACGGTCCAGGGCGCTCGAAATCGCACCGGAAATCTCCGCAAGGGAATCCAACGACAACGAATCGGTACGCTCAGCGGTGTAGTCCACCGTAATCTTCACGGTGTGGTTCGCCGCCGGGCCCGAAATCTTCAGGCCCTCCAGCACCAGCGAAAACTCGGAGATAACCGGGGCAATCGCCTCGGCAACTTCTTCCTCACGGATCGCGCGGGTACCCACGCGCACCGGTGCCTCCACCACGGGCTCGCTCTCAACGCGAGCGCGGGAAGTGTTCACACCATTCGCCACGCGGGATGCGGCACGGCGAGCGCGCGCATTCGGGGCGCTCTTCTTAGCGCCAGAACGCTTCGGCTTATATGCCATAGTTCTCTTCTTTCATTCTTCCGCCGCTTACCCTGCCCCACCTCTTGGGAGGTAGGGCAGGTGGCGACGGTTTTACGTCTTTGCGGGCTAGTGGCGTGCCTTAGGCGCCGCGCACCTCAGCGATGACCTCAGCCACCGCGTTCTCGACGGACACCTCGCGAGCCTCACCGCTGCGGCGGTCCTTCAGTTCCAGCACGCCGTCCTTGAAGCCGCGACCAATCACCAGGATGGTGGGCACACCCAGCAGCTCGGCGTCGCCGAACTTCACGCCGGGGCTGGTCTTCGGGCGGTCGTCCAGCATGACCTGCAGGCCGGCGGATTCCAGGGATGCGCTGAGCTCTTCAGCGTACTCGTGGGATGCTGCGTCCTTGCCGGTGATGACAATGTGCACGTCTGCCGGTGCCAGGTTACGCGGCCAGATCAGGCCCTTCTCGTCGTGGTTGCCCTCGGCGATAGCGGCCAGTGCGCGGGTCACGCCCACGCCGTAGGAGCCCATGGTCACGGTCTGCAGCTTGCCGTTCTGGTCCAGGACCTTCAGGCCCAGTGCCTCAGCGTACTTGCGGCCCAGGGCGAAGATGTGGCCCATCTCGATGCCGCGGGCTGCCACCAGCTCACCGGAGCCGTCCGGTGCCGGGTCGCCTTCGCGCACCTCGCACGCCTCAATCATGCCGTCGGCGGTGAAGTCGCGGCCGAAGACCAGGTTCGCCACGTGCTTGCCCTCTTCGTTCGCGCCGGTCACCCAGCGGGTACCGCGCACCACGCGGGGGTCAACGAAGAAGGGAATGCCGGTTGCGGAAGCCACCGCCTCCTCATCCTCGGTGTGCGCGCCGAGCAGGGGCGCATCCAGGCTCAGGCCGGGGCCAATGTAGCCCTTGACCAGCTGCGGGTACGCCTTCAGGTCCTCTTCGCTGGCTGCCTCAACCTCGACCTCGCCGCCGATGCCCAGAAGGGCGCCGATGTTGACCTCAACGCGGCCCAGGTCCACGGCGCGGTCGCCGGGAACGCCCACGGCGAAGACCTTACGCTCGCCGGAGGGGGTGATGACGGTGCCCAGGAAGCACTTGAGGGTCTGCGACGCTTCCAGGGCGCCGCCGGTGACCTCGGAGTGCAGTTCGTTCATGCGCTCCACCAGGGTCTCAATGGTTGCGGAGTCGGGGGTGTCCAGAACGATTGCCGCCGGGGTTTCCTCGGTGATTTCGATTTCCTCGGGAACCACGGTGGTGACGGCCTCAACGTTTGCCGCGTAGCCGCCCGCGGAACGCACGAAGGTGTCCTCACCGATGGGGGTCGGGTGCAGGAACTCTTCACTGCGGGAGCCACCCATCGCGCCGGACTGTGCGGTCACAATGACAATCTCCAGACCCAGACGCTCGAAGATGCGCTGGTAGGCGGCGCGGTGCGCCATGTACGCCTCGTTCAGGCCCTCATCGTCAATGTTGAAGGAGTAGGAGTCCTTCATGATGAACTCGCGGCCGCGCAGCAGACCCGCGCGGGGGCGCGCCTCATCGCGGTACTTGGTCTGAATCTGGTACAGGTAAACCGGCAGGTCCTTGTAGGAGGAGTACAGGTCCTTGACCAGCAGGGTGAACATTTCCTCGTGGGTGGGTGCCAGCAGCATGTCTGCACCCTTGCGGTCCTTGAGGCGGAAGAGGTTCTCGCCGTACTCGTCCCAGCGGTTGGTTGCCTCGTAGGGTTCGCGGGGCAGCAGTGCGGGGAAGTGAACTTCCTGCGCGCCAATGGCGTCCATCTCTTCGCGGATGATGTTCTCGACCTTGCGCAGTACCTTCAGGCCCAGGGGCAGCCAGGTGTACACGCCGGGGGCTGCGCGGCGGATGTAACCGGCGCGGACCAGCAGCTTGTGGCTGGCGACCTCAGCGTCTACGGGGTCCTCGCGCAGAGTGCGCACGAAGAGGTTGGAAAGGCGAAGTACCACGATTCTCCTTGAAAGGTCGATAGGTTTAGGTAGGGTGCCCGAGGCTCACCGGGTGAGCCGTAAATAGGCACAGTCGTCTTTAATTTTATAGCGTTTTAGGGTTCGGCGTGTTTAGCGCTCAAAAATGATGGTCGAGAACTGCCCAATCTGCTCCCAACCGGTCCCCCGGTACATTGCAAGAGCGCGGGCATTGTAGTCGTTCACGTACAGGCTCAAATGCGGGTATTGGCGCTGCAGAATCTGCGCGGCTGCGGCAAAGAAGGGCTTAGCCAGCCCGTAGCCGCGGTAGTCCGGGTGTAGCCACACGCCCTGCACCTGCGCGGCGTCCAGGTTCACGATGCCCGCATCCGCCTTGAAGATAACCCGCCCATTCACGTCGGTGACAATGGCGCTACGCCGACCGGCAATGAGCGTACGCAGGCGCGCCGCATAGCCGTCACCGTAGCGGGCAACCGGGTCGAAGCCGACCTCCTCGGTAAACATGGCGGCCGCGGCGGGCAGAAGCTCCCCCAGGTCCGCGGAGGTGGCGAGGCGCGCATACCCGGCAGGCTCGCCAATCAGAAGGCTCTCCCCCGGCTTGAGGGGCGCGGGTTTGAGGGGCGCGGGCAGGTGCGCCGGCAGCTCAGGAAGCTCCACGTTGTAGAAGCGGGTCAGGTCCTTCTCCGGCGGCAGATACAGCAGCGGCTGGTTGGGGCTCTCCGACAGAACCCGTGCACGGTGATCGCAACCGTCACGCAGGCTCGGCTGCAGCATCTGCAGCAGCGGCACCGGGCCCTTACCGCCCCGATTCTGCTCGCACAGCTCCTGCATGTGCGTCCACAGGGGCATCACGAAGGCGCTCTCACCGAACATCGAATCCAGGCGAGAACCCACCTGCAGCAGCAGCTGAGCCAGCGCGTCACGATGCGCAAGCGCCGTAGCATCCAGAGCGGGGGTATCAGAGGTTTCTACATGTTCGGCAACATCATGTTCGACCGCAGCACCGCACAGCCGCACCGGCACCACATTCGAACCCAACAAAAGCACACAGCACAACTGCCCGTCCCGCTCACAGCCCACAAAACCCTGATAGTAGTGCAGCGGAATACGCGGGGACCTCACCGGAAGAGGGCACGCCAAATAATGCTCAATGGAGTACAGATTCGGGACCGGGTCACTGAACAGGACCTCCTCCAGCTCATCGCACCATCGAGCATCCAGAGCAAAAACGTGTTCCTTCACGCGATCAGGCATAGGGGAAGAATCCATTGTCGAAACAGCAGTCGAAACAGCAGCACGCCGGGCACGATTAGCCTTACGGCGGCGAGAAAAAAGAGTGAACATGACCTGTTGAGTGATAGAGAATGAGCGACAAAAATAAGTGAAAACACGGGGGTACGCACCCCCGAAAAAGCAGCCGGATCTTGCGGCCACAACCGGCAGCGGCAAACACCGAGCCTGCCACCACCATAACCGGACATAACCGGAAAAGCGCGGAGGCGCCCTCACCAGGGCGCCTCCGCGCACAAAAGCTAACTAGCTCACCGAAACAGCCGGGGAACCCTCGGGAACATACTCGCCCGAAGCCTCCATCTCAGCAGCAATACGGGTCGCCTCTTCAAGCAGAGTCTCAACGATCTGATCCTCAGGCACGGTCTTAATGACCTCACCCTTCACAAAAATCTGGCCCTTACCGTTACCGGATGCCACACCCAGGTCAGCCTCACGAGCCTCACCCGGACCGTTCACCACGCAACCCATCACGGCAACACGCAGCGGAACCTTCATGTGCTCCAGGCCCTTAGTCACGTTCTCAGCAAGCTCCCACACGTTCACCTGCGCACGACCACACGACGGGCAAGAAACAATATCCAGCTTACGGGGGCGAAGGTTCAGCGACTCCAGGATCTTGGTGCCCACCTTCACCTCCTCAACCGGAGGAGCAGACAGCGACACGCGAATAGTATCGCCAATACCCTGAGACAGCAGAGTACCAAACGCCACCGAGCTCTTAATAGTGCCCTGGAACGCCGGACCAGCCTCAGTCACACCCAAGTGCAGGGGCCAGTCACCGCGCTCAGCCAGCTGACGGTACGCCTCCACCATCACCACAGGGTCATTATGCTTCACAGAAATCTTGAAATCACGGAAACCGTGCTCCTCAAAGAGCGAAGCCTCCCACACAGCAGACTCAACCAGAGCCTCCGGAGTAGCCTTACCGTACTTCTCCAACAGACGCTTATCCAGCGAACCAGCATTCACACCAATACGCAGAGAAACGCCGTGGTCCGAAGCCATCTGAGCGATTTCCTTCACCTGGTCATCGAACTTACGGATATTACCCGGGTTCACACGCACAGCACCGCAACCAGCCTGAATAGCCGCATACACGTACTTCGGCTGGAAGTGAATATCAGCAATCACCGGAATACGGGACTGCTTCGCAATAATGGGCAGAGCCTCCGCATCCTTATCAGTCGGGCACGCCACACGCACAATATCGCAACCGGCAGCGGTCAACTCAGCAATCTGCTGCAGAGTCGCACCAATGTCGTGGGTCTTAGTGGTCGTCATCGACTGCACCGAAATCGGAGATTCAGAACCAACACCGACAGAACCCACCTTAAACTGGCGGGTCTTACGACGCGGGGACAGAACCGCGGGAGCGGGCTTCGGCATACCAAGGCTGACCGACAAGGTTTTCCTCCATACATGGGTTGTGAAAGACGTACGACGCATCCTTCGTTCAACTTTTTATTGTGCCACTGACGCGAAAGAAACCACTAATACGGGTACCCTTACCGCGCGCAACAACACACTAAAACAGGGTGATGGGCTTAACAATATCCGCCACAATCAGAATGACAGACATCACAATAAATGCGCCCGCCACCACATACGTCAACGGCAACAACTTCACCGGATCAAACGGACCCGGATCCTTACGCCCAGTCAAACGTGCAAAGAAACGACGCACACCCTCCCAGAGCGCGCCCAACACGTGGCCGCCATCCAGAGGCAGAAGCGGAATCAGATTAAACGCAAAAAGCATCAAATTCATATTCGCCACCAGCGAGACCAACATCGCAGCCTTCGCCTTCACATCAATACGGTCAGTAGCCGTCACCTCACCGGCAATACGGCTCACACCAACCACAGACACCGGCGACTCAACACTACGCTCACCACCAGTCACCAAAGTCACCGTCAACTCCCACACACGCTGCGGCAACGAAAGCATCGACGAACCCACACGCGCAAGCGTATCGCCCACCATCGCAGGCACTTCAGTAATAGAACCAGGCACCAACTCACTCGACGGGGAAACACCCACAAAACCACCGCGAGTCGTCGCAATCGAACCATCCGCAGCACGCGCATACTGGCCCTTACCATCAGAAACCGGGCGAATCATCTCAACCGGAGTCACCGACAAATCCAGACGCTGACCATTACGCTCCACCGTCAAAGTGCTCGGGTGAGAACCCGCCGCACGAATCGCCGAAGACACAGCCTCCCACGAACCCGTCGACACACCATTCACAGCAATCACGCGGTCACCCACCTGCACACCGGCAGCCTTCGCCGGCGACGGGGTGGACTTATCCGTACACTCGCCATAGCTAATCGAATCATGAGTGACATTCACGCTCGGCACGCACTCAGACACCGCCGAAACCTTATTCGTCACCTGCGCCGTGCCAAAACCACAAATCAGCACGGCAGTACACACCACACCAATCAGCAGGTTCATCGTCGGGCCACCCAGCATAATCACCATGCGCTTGAGCACCGGCAACTTATAGAACAGGCGGTCCTCGTCACCGGGCTTCAGACGCTCAGCATCCGCCGCACGCGCCTCCTCAGCCAAGGACGCAAACGGGCTGGTGCTGCCCGAATGGCCCTCCTCATGGTGCTCCTTCACCTCAGCAGGGCTCGGCGGGTACATGCCAATCATCGAAATGTAACCGCCCAACGGGATCGCCTTGAAACCGTACTCAGTCTCTCCGCGGCGGAAAGAGAACACGGTCTTACCGAAGCCAATCATGTACTGCGGAACGCGCACATTGAACAGCTTTGCGGGCACCAGATGCCCCACCTCGTGCAGGGCAATCGAGACGGCAATAGCGATTGCCATAAGGATAATGCCCACAGCGTACAGTAGGATTTCCACGCTTTTTCTCGTTTCGGTTCGGGGATACGAAGCTTCTAGGATACTCGCTTAGCCTGTGAAGGCGCTCTCCTCCGCTTTCTTTTGGGCTTACGGAGCATGGATGAGGAGGGGCAGTGTTCGTCCTCGTTCCTACAGGGGCACTGGGAGGCTGAGGTCTCTC
>ENA-OWMY01000025-OWMY01000025.1-metagenome-genome-assembly--contig:-NODE-25-length-41050-cov-8.833687_pt1 | contig 41050 bp, 34 predicted proteins | sample MGYA00245358_ERZ651122 | MGnify/ENA primary metagenome ERZ651122 (study PRJEB26857, sample SAMEA4031752) | metagenome | biome: human; feature: oral; material: saliva | place: Philippines | collected 2014 | study...
AGTTTTTGTGGATCAACATATAACGAGAGAGTAACTTGTGCATCGCTTAGCACTTGACCAACAGATTCACCCAAACGGCTTAAAAGACTTACTGGAAAGTAGCCTTCGTAATCCATTCGACGCTGAGCATCTTTATATGGGTCAATTGTTAGGGGTAGTTTTACCTTTTGCATAGGGTCGATATATTACAGATAGAACGTCAAATAGTCAAAAGGAAAATCGGCTTTTTAATAAAATTCTCTTACTTTACTCGTTAGGCTTTATTTCTAAACAATGTCGAATTCGTTATAATTCTGCTGTTTATTTTCTTTTCAAACAAGGCAATTTATGCAAGTTATAAAAAACAACACTACTCTCCTAGTTAGCTTATTAAGTGCGTATTTAATCTTTCTTGTCATTAGTGTTGCGAATGACCTTATCGCATTAAAATTTATTCATGATATTGAAAATGGAGTTATCTCTGAGTACATCGATGCTTTTGACAACTACACAGCCGTATTTAATATTATCCTTTTCATTCTTCTTATTACAGTTTTCATCAACGCGGGAATTTGGTTATATCGTAGCCATAAGAGATTACGTGTTTGGGGTGCTAAGAACTTAAAATTTAGTGATGCCAGCTGTATCTGGTGGTATTTTGTTCCACTTATGAATTTAGTAAAACCTTACCAAACAATGAAAGAAACATGGTTTGCAAGCCAAAATCCTAAAAATTGGTCATTACCCTCTTCGCCTACATTATTAAAAGTGTGGTGGGGGTTATGGATTGTTTCAACAATTGTAGATAATGCTTATTTCAAACTTTCTTTGCGATTGGAAAATCCAACGCTTGGGGAACTCAGCTTTTTAACTAGCCTTTCTACTTTTTCAGGTCTTATGAGTATTGGTGCAACGATTGCTTTTCTATCTGTTGTAAAACACGTTAATCGTATGCAATTAGATTATCAAGATACCGTCTCAGAATCAGAAAAAGCCTAATCAATCTCTTTCAAGCGGTTATTTTCTCAAAACAATTTGCAAAAAATTAACTGAAAATAACCGCTTATTTCATTCAAAGATAGAAAAGATCCAAAAAAACTGCTACCTTAAGCATTATTTGACAACGATTCTTAATTAGAGAACATTTTATGATTTTTTCCATCTTTGCCATTATCGCTTACATTGCAGCCTTGCTCTGGATTACTCCTACATTGGCAAATATTGAAAACCAAAATAGCAATAAAAAACCGAATATTAAAGCCGTTTTTTCCATTGGCTTAGTTGCCGTGCTTTGCCACTTTATTAGCACCTCGCAAGAGTTGCTTTTAAGCGAAGGGCAGAACTTCACGCTTGCCAATGTTAATGCTTTGATGAGCCTGTTATTAAGTGCTTTTGCAACCCTTACCTTGCTCAAATGGCGAACCATCTGGTTTCCGCTGATGATTGTTTACACTTTCGGGATTTGTAGCGTAGCAGTAAGCCTAATTGCAACAGGTAACTTTACAAAAAATATTGCCGAAAATGCGGGGCTTATCTTCCATTTAGGCATAGCCTTGTTCTCTTACGCCCTCTTTTTCTTGGCGTTTATTTATGCACTACAACTCAAATGGCTTGATCAAAAGCTTAAAAGCAAAAAGCTCTTTTTCTGTTCAATGCTGCCGCCATTGATGACGGTTGAACGCCATTTTTTCACGCTCACCCTTGCAGCTCAAGCAATGCTGACAGTAGCTCTTGTATCGGGAATGATTTATCTGCACAACTTCTTCGCTCCTGAGCAAGTGCATAAAGCGATTTTCACTTCACTGGCGTGGATTGTTTATGCGGTGCAACTGCTTGGACAGTGGAAATTCCGCTGGCGTGGAAATCGGGTGCTTATTTACTCAATTTCGGGTATGATATTACTCACAATCGGCTATTTTGGTAGCCATCTGGTGAAATAGCCAGAACGGTAAGCGGTTGAATTTATTTTGTTTTTTGCAAAATACTAACAAAATTCAACCGCTTGAATATTTACAAATATAGGAAATTTATTTTGGACAGCATTCCCCTGAGTACGCTTTTTATCACGCTTACCATTCTTTTAGCCCTCTCGGCATTCTTCTCTGGCTCTGAAACAGGGCTAATGTCACTTAACCGCTACAAAATGAAACACCTTGCCGAACAAGGGCATAAAGGTGCGATTTTAGCCAGCAAACTACTTGAAAAAACCGATGTTTTATTAAGTTTTATCTTAATCTGTAATAACCTTGTAAACATTGCTGCCTCAGCGATTGCAACCATGATTGGTATGCGTATTGCAGGTGATGCGGGAGTTGCTGCGGCGACAGGTATTCTGACCTTTGTAATGTTGGTTTTCGCTGAGATTCTGCCGAAAACTATTGCTGCAATTTACCCTGAGCGTATCGGCTTTTTTGTTAGCTACATTCTTGTTCCACTTAAAAAAATCATCCTACCATTAGTCTTTTTGATGAACTTAATCATCAACGGCTTAATGAAGCTCTTCCGCATTCATAAGGATGAAAACCAAGGCTTAAGTGCAGAAGAACTGCGTGGTGTAGTGCTTGAAGCAGGGAAATTTATTCCAACCGAACACCAAGAGATGCTCGTTTCCATTTTGGATATGGAAAAAGTGACAGTCGAAGATATTATGGTGCCTCGCAATGACATTGGCGGAATTGACATCGACGACGACTGGAAAGCGATTATGCGTCAGCTCACAGGTGCCGCTCACACTCGCGTAGTGATCTACAAAGGCAATATGGACAAAAACGTGCTGGGGATGCTTCGCGTACGTGAGGCGTTCCGCTTAATGTTAGAGCGAAACGAGTTCACTAAAGAGATGCTGATTCGTGCTGTGGATGAGGTCTATTTCATCCCTGAAGGCACCTCGCTGACTACGCAATTAATGAACTTCAAAGCAAATAAAGAGCGAATCGGCTTGGTGGTTGATGAATACGGTGATATCAAAGGCTTAGTCACGCTAGAAGATATTTTAGAAGAGATTGTGGGCGAATTTACCACTTCAACCGCCCCAACGCTTGAAGAAGAGGTCAAACAGCAAGCAGACGGCACAGTGATTATCGAAGGCTCTGCAAATTTACGCGATCTGAACAAACTCTTTGGCTGGCAACTGCCTGTGGATGAAGTCCGCACCTTCAACGGTTTGATTCTCGAACACTTGGAAAAAATTCCTGATGAAGATACGGTATTTGAGCTCTATAACCTGAAAATTACGGTGTTAGAAGTGGCAGATAATATGGTAAAACAAGCGAAAGTTGAGCCGCTGCTTGATACAGAAAATTAACATCTCCTTTCAAGCGGTAGATTTGTAAAATATTTTGCAAATCTCACCGCTTGTTTTTTATCCAATTAAAAAACAAACTTTCCCTCTACTTTTTAATCCTCAAGCTTATCACAAAAACTAGAAAAAAGATAATTTTTAGCATAAAAATCTATTTTAAACTCATAAATATAGAGTAATTCACTAGTGATTTTCCTAAAAACCCATCAAAATTTTATATTCCTCTTATTTACTTTCTGATCACTTAGGCATATTCTTCACTCGTCTGCGAATTATTCGCAACTTATTTGACTAAACTCAAATCAATGTTTGCATTTTTAACTTTTTAGAGGAACTTTTCCGTGTCTAATCAAACAACCCACAAACGCGAAACCTTCTCAGGTCGTCAAGCGTTTATTATGGCAGCCATCGGTTCAGCCGTAGGCTTGGGGAACATCTGGCGTTTCCCTTATACCACTTATGAAAATGGTGGCGGTGCATTTATCATTCCTTACATCGTTGCACTTTTAACTGCAGGGATTCCGCTACTTTTCTTGGACTTTGCGATTGGTCACCGCCATCGTGCAGCCGCTCCGCTCTCATTCCGTCGCTTAAATAAACACTTTGAAGTGTTTGGCTGGTGGCAAGTAATGGTGAATGTCATCATTGGCTTATATTATGCAGTAGTATTAGGCTGGGCAGCCATTTATACTTTCTTTTCATTTAGCAAAACGTGGGGCGATAAACCGGTTGATTTCTTCGTCGGTGAGTTCCTTAAAATGGGAGATATTGCACAAGGTGTGAGTTTTGATTTTGTTAGCTTAGTCACAGGTCCATTGATTGCCGTTTGGGTTGTCGCATTATTAGTATTAGCCCTTGGCGTACAAAAAGGGATTGCAAAAAGTTCAAGCATTTTAATGCCAGTATTGGTGGTGATGTTCGTGGCACTCGTGGTTTACTCATTAACGCTACCGGGGGCAGCGAAAGGCTTAGATGCGTTATTCACGCCAGATTGGTCAAAATTAGCAGATCCAAGCGTATGGATTGCAGCTTATGGGCAAATCTTCTTCTCGCTTTCAATCTGTTTCGGAATTATGGTGACCTACTCTTCATACTTGAAAAAAGATTCAGACCTTACCAGCACAGGCTTGGTGGTCGGCTTTGCAAACTCAAGTTTTGAAGTGTTAGCCGGTATCGGTGTGTTCGCAGCACTTGGCTTTATGGCAACCGCTGCAGGTCAAGAAGTAAGTGAAGTGGCGAAAGGTGGTATCGGTTTAGCCTTCTTTGCTTTCCCAACCATCATTAACGAAGCACCAATGGGTACGGTTTTAGGTGTGTTGTTCTTCGGTTCGCTTACCTTTGCAGCATTAACTTCATTTATCTCAGTGATTGAGGTAATTATTGCTTCCATTCAAGACAAACTCAAAATGGGGCGTGTAACTGCGACTTTCGTGGTTGGAGTGCCAATGATGATCGTCTCTGTGATCTTATTTGGCACCACAACAGGCTTGCCGATGTTGGATGTAATGGATAAATTTGTGAACTACTTTGGTATTGTAGCGGTCGCTTTTGCTGCCTTAATTGCAATTGTAGCGAATGGCAAACTTAGTACATTAGGTCACCACATCAATAAAACTTCATCATTCAAAGTCGGCACTATCTGGCGTTTATGCATTATCATTACCACAGGGGTTTTAGCGTTTATGCTATTAAGTGAAGGCGTAAAAGTGTTTACCGAAGGCTATGAAGGTTATCCAAACTGGTTTGTGGATACTTTCGGTTGGGGAATGGCAATTTTCTTAGTGATCGTGGCGTTTATCCTTTCTCGCTTACCGTGGAAAAACGAACCTGAATTTAATGTGGAGGAATAAATGAGTACATCAGCAATTATTATGATGGTGACTGCGTTAGTTATCATCTGGGGCGGTTTAATCCTCTCGATTAAACGGTTACCGAAAGAATAAAACTGAAACGGGTTTCGAGCAATCAAAACCCGTTTTTTCATATTCGCCAAACCACCCAGATTATGCGAAAATAACCGCCTATTTTAAGGAGCTGCAATGAATTTATCGCAATATCACTGGACAAAAGCAAACGATATTTATCCCAACCGAGGCAAAAAATCTTATGCAGGCAAGCGTTTACGCTATCGCCTGCGTTCACTTTTACACGCTCAAGCGGTTAAAAAATTTGAGCAATTTGTCAACCAACACCCTTTGCTTGTTTCTCTACTTAACGAGCGAACAAACTACAGCTATCCATTAGTGCATCGCTTTTTAGATAAACGTTTTAGCAGCCAACAACGTTTTAATGCCATCTGCGAGAACTTACTTTTTCTCCCGCAACAACTTGCTCATCTCAACCCACCATTGTGGCAGCAGCCATTAAGTTTTGGCGAAGTTATCCCTGATTTTGAGATTTTGCTTAACATCAACGAACACCAGCCGATGGAAGGTTATTGGGCATTAGAACTTCGTTATAAACCTGAGAATCAACTGATTTACTTGCTGACTTTTGGCAAATTAGACGATGCGTTATTGATTGCTGTGGTGCAAGGTCCGAACTTTGAAGGCTCAAAAGAGATGGTAAAACAGCTCACTAAAGCTTGCCACGGCTTGCGCCCTGCTTATTTGATGGTAGAAGCAATGAAAAGCCTTACTAAAATTTTAGGCTACGATAAATTATTGGGAATTCCGCAAAAATATCAGAACAAATCACGCCTTGTGCAAAGCAAACGCTATGTAGTGGATTATGATGCGATTTTCTCTGAAGCAGGCGGAAAACGTGAAGATTATTGGTTGCTCTCCCTTGAAGATGACCGCAATTTAGATGAAATCCCAAGCAAAAAACGTTCAATGTACCGCAAACGCTTTGCGATGTTGGATGAGTTGTTTGAGGCGATGAAACAAGCGATAAAAATGTAAGAAAAGTTTGTAACAAGAAAATAAGCCCTGAATCCAATTTAGGATCTACTCTAAAACTTCAAAAAACTATTCAAACTCAGTTCGAAATTGTGCAATCAAGATAGTCAAAATCTTACGAATAAATAGTTTTTACCGTTGATATTTTCAACAAATAAATATGCAATAATTCTACCTCTTTTTTACTACTCTCAATGAGGTCTCTATGGGTGCATTTAATGCGTTTGTTGAATTTGTTGCTAAAATCGTTGCCCCAATGCAACGCCAATTTATCAACTTTATTCGTATTGCTATTTTTATCGTTATGGCTTGGATTGGTGGCTTAAAAGTTTGTCAATATGAAGCGGACGGTATCGCCCACTTTGTATCAAACAGCCCGTTCTTCAGCTATATGTATAAAAAAGGTCCAAATTTAGTTGAAAATGACAAAGGTGAAATGGTGATGGAATACACTCTTCACAAAAATCCTGAAGGCAAAATGGTAGCGAAAAACATTGAATGGCATAAAGAAAACGGCACTTATACCGCTTCTTATATCATCGGTGCGATTATCGTAACTGTGGGCATCCTCACTTTAGCAGGTATCTGGAATGCAACCGCAGGCTTGGCAGGCGGATTGCTCACCTTCGGAATGTCGATTGTAACACTCTCATTTTTAATTACTACACCAGAGGCTTGGGTGCCTAATCTGGGCGGTGATTTACCAACACCAGCCTATGGTTTCCCTTATCTCTCTGGTGTTGGTCGCTTAGTCATCAAAGACGTGATTATGATGGCAGGCGGCTTAACTGCTGCGGCTGAATGTGCTAATCGCATTTTAGCAAGAAAACGTGCAGCTTAATTGCAAAACAGTCTAAATTTCTGACCGCTTGTAATATTTTTCTACAAGCGGTTTTTTCTGTGTAAAATTTACAATTTGAGGTCGGAGTTGTTTTTTTCTTTGTTCTTTCTTGGTATGATTTATACTCAATTTTACATCAATATTTTTGAGGTCTTATATAATGAAACCAACAACAAAAAAACTGCCTGGCTGGGTACATATTCCTTTATTTGTTTTTATGACGATTAGTTTCTGGGAAACGGGTAACGGATTTAAAGATTTATTTGGTGCAGAAATTGCTTGGGGATTTTCTGCCGCAATCACAATGCTCTTATATGGTTTTACCATCTTAATCGGTAACCGTCGTCTAAATAATCTGCCTGTTTTAGGCTTTTTGATTGCCTACTTTTGCTTTTCACTATTTTCTTTTACAGGAAATTTTAATGCAATCTACACCAACTACCAAGAAAGCCAACTTTATGTAAATGAATTAAATCAACATAAAGAAGAGTTGAACAAAGTGCTAAGCGCTTCGAATAAAGCACTTGATAATTATGATCCAGAAGTCAGTCAAAAACTGAATAAAATTGATGATTTAACTCAACAATTAGTCAGCCAAATTACCGATCCTGCTCGTCCTGGTTTAGGTAAACGTGCTTTAGAATTAATTGCTGAAATTGAAAATATGTTAGATGGCAAAATTACCAACTTTGGTACAAATGGACAAACGCCAGAACAATTAGCAAAACGATATAAAGCTATTATTGAGCAATCTGCATATAAGAAATTTGTTACAGATAATCATCGAGCAACATTTGATATTCGTAAAGAAAATAACGAAAAAGCGCGAAAAACAATGGAAAGTATTAATCGTTTGTTAGAAAAATTCATCTCAGTTGGTGCATCTGATAACTTTAATAAACAGGCTAAACAGATGAATTTAAATACCGTAAGTACAATTAATACTATTATCACAGATACAAAAGAAGCTCTTAAAGACGAGGATAAAACTAAATTTGATTTTGAAAACGTGATTTCTGAAAACCAAGAAGTAGGAAAAATTGCATTTTCATTTAAGTCTGCATTTACCAATGAACCATTTATTGCATTCCTATTTGTAATTGTGTGTTTCTTTATCGACTGGGCGGTAGTATTAAGTTTACTCGTGTTCTTCGGTCGTAACGAAAAAGAACCTGCACAAGTAATTCATTCTGGTCGTTCAATGTAGGAGGCAGTATGTTAAAGAATCCATTTGAAACCGAAGAGCAAACAACAAAACCTTCAACAGAAGAAACCACTTTTGCCGTTGATTTAGAAAAAACAGAGCAAAGTAAGGAAGAAAATCCACCGCTTGATTTCGTAACGGAAGAACCTGTCATCGAAAAAAATGAATTTGCCGCTTTTGAGCCATTACCAGAATTCAATTCAAACTACACGCATACGCCAATCACTAAGCAGGCAAAATTAGATAAGCGTGAAGTGAAAGAATTATCTGATCAAGAATATCACGAACGTGTAAAAGAATTAAATGAAAACGCTGAGAATAAACACTATGTTTTATTCTTTGGTAGCCCTGCTTCGGGTAAAACATGGATTATTGGTAGCGTGCTTCACTATATGAAAAATTATATTGGTGGCGTAGTCTACCTACAAACCGACAGGACAACTGAAAGTGAAGAAGAATTATTCTATCAATTACAAGACAGGTTTAATGGTATTGTTGGTACAAAAAAATTAACCAGTACTGATACCAAACAATACTTTGAAATGCATATTTCTTTTACGCCAACAGATAAATCTAAGCCACCGATTGAGATCGTGTTTGTAGATGCCTCAGGTGAACATTCAGAGGAAGCATTCCATAGTCGTGATAAAAATAAATCAGGGATGTTACCGAATTATTTAACCGCAATTTTAGAATCAAATGTAAAAACAAAAATTGCTTTTGTTTACGATCAGTCATTATCGGATAACGGCAAAATTCCACAAATGAATGTATTGAGTGAGGTTTTTACCAAAATTCAATATATTCAAAGCAGTCAAGATAAGCAATTTCCAAAAGCTTTACTGCTTTCTAAAGCGGATAAAATCTTTGCAGGCGATATGGCAGCCGTTGAACGTAATGGTTACGATCCTATGCTTTATGCATTAGAAAAAATTCCAGCATTTGCGAATAGTTTCTTTAATGAATCGCCAAACAATAAAACGATTTTTTATCGAATGGGTAAATTTTCGGTCAATTCAGATTTATTAACGGAATTTGATAAAGAGTGTCCAGAAAAATTCTTTAATTGGTTATATAAAGAGGGTATGGGCGTTTCAGCCGTAAAAGAACTGAATTGTTGGGATAAATTTAAGCGTTGGTTTAGTGGGAAAGCATAATGGCACAAGAACAAAATTTTAAACAATACTTAGGCTGGGGGTTAGTGGGAACCCCAGCAGGTCGCCAATTCACAAGTGATGGAATTGATGAACAACTTAAATTAGGCAAAACAGCTTTTGAGTTAGCACAAGATTTAGGAGGCTGCTTGCCTTCGCCTAAATCGGATGATAACGAACCTTTATATGCGTTAGTCAGTCGTATTGAACAAAATGCAACGATTTTGGGCTTTGCGGAATACTTTTCTATTTATGAGCAAGGGCAAAGCCGTGCAGGCACTTATTTTGGTAGCTTTATTGAAACGGCTAATGCTTCATTTTCTCCTAACAGCATCAAAGATATTTTCTCTGGGCTTCGTCAATTAAGTATTTATCAAATAACTCACTTTATTGATAACGAGAAAAAGGCTTATCACACCAGTATTACAGGTAAAACATTTGAAGCACCCAAAGCATTAGATAAAATTCAACTTGTTGCACCAGTTAAAAATAATATTACTAAAACACCTACATCTGATTTTTTATTTATTCACTGCCAAAAAGATGAAGTATTAAGAGTGGCAGAATACTTGATAGCAAGCGGATTATATTATCAATATAAAGATATTTTCTTTACAGAAAGTGAACATATTTCTGCACAAGTACGCAAGATGAAACGATTACAAATTTCGTCAGCGCAATTATTTAGCTTGGATATTTTTGTTTTGCCTTATAAGTCTGAAATTCATTATTTACACTCTTATATTCAAGAACTAAGCAAGAAATATCAAGATGCGGGTAATGAAATTAAACGATTAAATGAAGAGCAAGAACAAATTATCAATAAGAAAGTTCAAGAGCAAGAAACTCTCTTCCAACAACAAGTTAATAAAATTGAGGAAGAAAAAAATAAACTACTTGATGAAGCCCATCAAATGCGTGAGTTAGCTGGGTTTGGTCGAACAGAGCTTTCAAAATTTGCAAATGGTATTATTTCGGAAGTTTCTCCTGCAATAGATCAACGAATAGATCAGCGTTTAGATAAAAAACTAACCGAATTCAGTTTAAAAATATCATCTGCAATTAAATCTGCAACGGATAATGTGATGCTTCCACCTCAGAAAGTATCCAAACCAGGTTGGATTATTTTATCGGGTATTTTGGGGTTTATTGTGATTGTTTTATCAATATTGCTTATTTATATGGGAATTCAATCTTCAAATCTTGAGACTACAATAAATGAGAATACTAATACTATAACCAATCAACAAAATTATATTTCTGAACTAAAAGATAATAATTCTAAATTAGAAGGAGAACTCAACGAATTACGTTCTCAAATAAACTCTTCTGATAGATTACCTTTAGAAGTAGATAAGAATAAGAGAGGAAAATAAGTGAAACAAAATAAATTAAAAATTGTTTGCTTACTTTCATCGCTATTATTAACCGCCTGCTCTGATGAAAATGCAGAACAATGTAAAACCTTAATCAATGACGAAGCAATGCGTGCTCTTTCAATTTCTTTCTGTGAAAAGGCAGCAAATGATGGCGATGCAGAATCACAATTCAACTTTGCTACTTTATTACTTGCGGAAGGAAATAAAGAAAGATCGATCGCTTTTTTAGAAAAATCTGCTAATCAGAAAAATGGACAGGCAGCTTATAAATTAGGGGAAATTTATGAGAGCCAAACTGATTTAGAAAAAGCCGCGTTCTATTATGAAGAAGGTTGTAAACAAAGCGAATTAAAGGCATGTGAACGCTCTCGTGCGTTGATGAAACAACAAAATGAGAAAGATAAAGCCGATCAAATTGCTTTGGAGCAAGCTAAAGCCCAAACGCTCGCTCAAGAAAAAGCCAAGTTAGATGCTGAAGCAAACGCACAAGAACAAGCACGTTTAAGCGAAGAAGCCAAACAGCGTAAAGCCGAAGTCGATGCGATTAAAGCAAGGACAAAAGGCAAAAAATTCCGTTATGGCTTAGCGAAATATCAAGATGGTGCATTGTGGGGGCATATCAATCAAAATGGAGAGATCGTAATTAAACCGCAATGGGCTTACGCTGCTGATTTCTATGATGGTTTAGCCGCAGTGAAAACAACAGATGGGAAATGGGGATTTATTGATACCTCTGGTTATTATCAAATCCAACCACAATTTGCCTGTGTCGTTTATTTTAATGAAGGAATGGCAGCAGCAACAACATCTGGCTATGGTAAAAATTGCCAAGGCGGAAAATGGGGATTTATTGATAAACAAGGAAAATGGGCAATTCCTCCTATTTTAGATAGTACTGAAACCGTCTTTAAAAATGGGATAGCCAAAGTTACTCTTAATGGATATACAGGCTATATTGATAAGTTAGGTAACTGGGTTAATTATCAAGAATAATGGAGAATCAAAATGTTCTACAAAAAGTTGTTATGTTTAGGCTTATTAACCATTCCTGCTATTGCCGCAGCTGAGTTTTATAAAGTCGAAGTAACGAGATTAGATACAAATTTATATCGTACTTCTGATGGAGTATATATTGAGACAAATATGTGTCTTGAATTAGCTCTTAGAGAAGAAGCTATTTTGTCTTATGAACAATACTCTTACAACAATAAACTTGTTTTTAAAAATGGTACAAGTTGCGATGTAAAACGCGTTTTTAAATAGCTAATTTCTCTTAAAATCTCACCGCTTGTAGGTATAATACAAGCGGTGTTTTTTAGAAAATTTTTTACTATTTCAAATCAAACAACAAAAATTCTACCTTACTGGCTGTTTGCAATTCAAGCAAAGTTTCATCACTTACCGCCAACGCATCGCTGCTGTTTAGTTCCACTCCATTCACCGTTAAACTGCCTTTGACCACTTGCAACCAATAGTTACGATGAGACTCTAATTTGATTTCTGCTGTTTGGTTCACTCCATATTGATAACGCCATAATTTCATCTCTTGATAGACCTTAAACGAGCCATCCTCCGCATTTGGTGAAAGAATTAAAGTTGCACCCTCTTTATCGGCAAACTGCTTTTGCCCATAGCGAGGCGTAATACCATATTCATTCGGCATAATCCAGATTTGCAACAAGTGCAACACGTCCGTTTCAGACGGATTAAACTCTGAATGATATACGCCCGAACCCGCCGACATAACCTGAAACTCACCTGCATTAAATTCCTTCACATTGCCCATACTGTCTTTGTGAGCAATTTTTCCTTCCAGCACATAAGTGAGAATTTCCATATTTTTATGCGAATGCATTCCAAAGCCCATTGTCGGCTGGACAAAATCTTCGTTAATCACCCGTAAATCGGAAAAATGCATATGATTACGGTCGAAATAATCCGCAAAAGAGAAGCTGTGATAAGCCTTTAACCAACCGTGATTTACATGACCTCGTTCATTTGCACGTCTAATTTTTAACATACCCTATTCCTTACTTTAAGTTAATAATTTGCATTTAAAATGCGTTCGGTTTTGATGGAGTACATTATAAAACGGTTAAAAATAGGATAAAGAGAGATTTTATGAAGAGATTATTTAGCAAAAATGAATAAAATAAAAAGCGGTCAAATTCTCTTTCATTTTTGCAAAATAGAACAGAAATTTGACCGCTTAAAATCATTAACTTTGAAGTGCTTGCCTTAACTTGCCTTGATTCTCAGCAAGCATTTTTTCGGCTTGGGGTTTATCCACATTGGCTAAAATCATAAGAATAGCAACTTTGGCGTGGTTATCGGCTTGAAGCAAGGTGATTTCTGCAGTTTCTTTGGTGCAGTCGGTGGCTTCCATCACGATTTTCACCGCTCTTGCTTTGAGTTTTTCGTTGCTGGCTTGCACATCTACCATCAAATTTTGGTAGCATTTGCCGATGCGAATCATTGAAGCTGTGGTCAGCATATTCAGTACCAATTTTTGTGCCGTACCCGATTTCATTCTGCTTGAACCTGTGAGTACTTCCGCACCTACGACGGTTTCAATTGCAATATCGGCAATTTGCGACATCGCACAACCTGCATTGCTGGCAATAGATACCGTAATCGCACCTAATGAGTTGGCATATTCTAACGCACCAATCACATAAGGCGTCCGACCGCTGGCTGCAATGCCAACTAAGACATCTTTTTCGCAAAAATCGACCGCTTGTAAATCGGCTTTGCCTTGCTCGTAGTTGTCTTCTGCCCCTTCGACGGGGTGGCGTAAAGCTCGCTCGCCACCTGCAATAATACCTACCACCATTTCAGGTGGCACACCGTAAGTGGGTGGACATTCAGACGCATCTAATACGCCTAATCGTCCGCTCGTGCCAGCACCAATATAGACAAGTCGCCCGCCGTTTGTGAATGCGTATTCGATTTTTTCGACTGCTTCGGCTATGTGAGGTAAGCATTTTTCTACTGCCTTAGCAACTAACAGATCTTCTTGATTGATGAGTTGCACGATATCGATTGCCGTCATGCAATCAATGTTAAGAGAGCGGGGATTGCGTTGCTCAGTCATCATCTGAGAGAGCGAATTGAGTAGTGTTTGATTCATATTACACTCGTTTCACAACTATACATTTAATTTGGCGTTTATCTTTGTTTCAGCTCATTTTAACGCAGAATAACTTGCCATTACCAACGCACTCAAACCAAATAATACCGCCACAACAGTTTGCTCCATTTTTTTCATCTTGATTTTTCCCGTCAATTTTCAATTATATTATAGACTACTTAGCTAAAGCACATAGAATTTATAGCACAGAATGAAAGAAAAACTGTCTTATCCATTAATTATTTCGGAAAAATCACCCCTAAACTAACCGCTTGCGATGCCCCCGTTACGCTTGGCATATTACTTGGCAGGTTTTCCATTCTTTGAAACGCCAACCAGGCAAAAGCAGCCGCTTCCACATAATCAACATCTACACCATAATCATTAGTCGTACCAACATGCCAATCTGGTAACAAAACATTGAAACGTTCCATTAATAGTGGGTTTCTCGCCCCACCACCGCATACCAACAACACTTTATTTGGCTCATTTTTCCACTGCGATAATTCACGTGTAATACTTTGAGCAGTAAATTCTGCAAGCGTGTATTGTATATCCTCGGGCTTGAAATTAGCCACAGAAGAAGCGGGCGATTTTGCCGTTAAATTTGCAAATTGCTTTTCTAACCACGCAAGGTTAAACAGCTCACGCCCTGTGCTTTTCGGGGGCGGTAACTGTAAAAATGGTTCGCTCAACATTTCCGCCAAGAGTTCAGAGATCACCTCACCCGTTTTTGCCCATTCCGCATTTTTGTCGTAACGCTTACCGAGATGTTTTTCAATCCAACTATCCATCAGTGCATTGCCTACGCTTACATCGTAGCCAATGGTTTCCGACTTAGGATCAAGCACCGAAATATTGCTAATACCGCCAATATTGAGCACAACGGTAAACTGATTTGGGCGTGCAAAAACAGCTTCGTGAAAGGCAGGCACCAGCGGTGCACCTTGACCTCCCATCGCCATATCTTTACGGCGAAAATCTCCCACAGTAGTAATCCCCGTACGTGCGGCAACTAAATTCATATCGCCAATTTGCATCGTAAATGGGAAGTTACCTTGTGGAGCGTGCCAAACCGTCTGCCCGTGGCAACCAATGGCGGTAATTTGGCTTGCCTCAAGCTGATTTTTCACCAGAAAATCATTCACACAATCGGCATACAACACGCCCAAATGGTGATCGATTTCCCCCAATTTTTGTAACGATGTTTCACCCGATTTAAGCAAATCGGCTAAATTCGCCCGTAAATCCTCTGGCATTGGCACAAAACCACTCGCAACCAAATTGGGCTTTTCAAAGAAATCCACCAACGCTAAATCCACCCCGTCTAGGCTGGTGCCAGACATAATGCCTAAATATAAATTCATTTTACTTTCATTAAATATGTTATAGTATTGACAGGATTATATACAATTTATTACTTGTTAGTGAGCATTTTATTTGAGTATATCTCTAGCAGGAGGTTTATATGACAGATGAGAGAAATAGATGGCTTGATATTGTAAAAGGATTAACCATTTTTCTTATGATATTAGGGCACTGCATTCAGAATGGAAATGGTGCAGCTTATATCTCTTCTCAAGCATTTTGGAGCGATAAAGTTACAATATTTATCTATTCTTTCCATATGCCGCTTTTTATGTTAATTAGTGGATATTTTCTGCATTACAGTCTTCAAAAACGACCGCTTGTTAAAGCTTTACGCAATAAAATAAATCACCTGCTTTATCCTATTATTATCTTTAATCTCTATAATTACATTATAGATAATACAGCTTATATAGATAATCTATTCTATATTATTATCAATCTAAATGATTTAGCCTTTAAGATTTTTGATGGATATTGGTTCTTATGGACTGTGCTCATTTTCTCTATATTAGTAACTCTAGTTCATTTCCTTCTTAAAGATAACCTCGTCATATACATTGTTATTTTCTTTTTATTGTTCTTTATTCCTAATTTTATCTTTAACTTGCAAACATTTAGAATAGATTTTATGTATCCTTTCTTTATTATTGGTTATTTATTTCCTAAATGGGAATTTAAACTAACTCGTCCTTTGCTAATTTGGTTTTTAGTTTGTGCAATTTTTGCGATACAGCTTTACTTATTTGATGAGAAAGACTACATCTATGCATCAGGATTAAATATCCTTCATTCTAAACTTAATTTATCAGTTTTAGAACAAATTAAAATTGATCTCTTTAGAATAAGTATTAGCATTTCTGGTAGTCTGTTCTTTCTTATTTCAGTTTATTATGTTTACCATCAGTTTTTTAAATTAGAAAGGCTATGGAAAATATTTTCTTATATAGGAGTAAATTCGCTTCTTATATATTGCCTACAAGAAATTTTGATTACTTTTCTTATTAGATCTTATGCAAAAGATTTTGAACTCAGTTATTTTAATAATCTCTTGCAAACTTTCTTTACCCTTTTCTGCTGTTTCATTATTATAGAAATTCTAAAACGCAATGAATTATTAAGAAAATTACATTTAGGCTAAAAAACCTCAACATACGAAAACGTTTGCGTAAAAAGTAAGCCAAAATGCTCCAAAATTTTTCTATTTTTGTGAACTAGATCACATTTTTACCCAATAAACCTCTAGTCTAAACCAAGCATTTTTGCTTTAATACTAATGTTTTTTATTTAGCGACAAGCGGTCAAATTTTGCGGAAAATTGCAAAACAGCACGGAAGTTTGACCGCTTCAGTGTTCATTTTACGAGGTGCCAATATGTCTAAATCCTACTCTTTAAGCAAAATTTCGCTTGCGATTGCATTGAGTATTGCAGGTCAATCAGCGTTTGCGGAAATCACCAGTGCCGATGCTAATACGCAAGTGAGCAAAAAACAGGGCATTGAAATTATCAATATCGCCAACCCAAGCAATGCGGGTTTATCGCATAACCGATACGATAAATTCAATGTGGATAAGGCAGGAGCGGTGTTAAATAACGCTCGTCAAAATGGCAAATCTCAACTCGCAGGCGATCTGAACGCCAACCCAAATCTCAAAACCCAATCCGCAAAAGTGATTCTTAATGAAGTGGTGAGTCGCAATTCTTCTAAAATTGCTGGTCAGCAAGAAATCTTTGGTGATAAAGCCGATTATGTGTTAGCTAACCCGAACGGCATTAGCGTGGAAGGAGGCGGTTTTATTAATACGCCTCGTGCTTCGCTTGTGGTAGGTAAGCCGCAAGTCGCAGAGGGTAAACTTAAAGGCTATGATGCAACAGGCGATAAAGCGTTAAGCACCAACGGCAAAATTACCAGTTCTGGCGACATTGATTTAATCGCCCCGCAAGTGACCGTTGGCGGTCAAATTACCACCAGCGAAGGGGTGAATGTGATTACGGGCAAAAATAAAATTGCACGTGAAGACAATGGCACGCTTAAAATTACAACTGCAGAGCGTAAAGGTCAAGTGCTAGACGGCAAAGTCGTGGGTAGTATTCAAGCGGGTAGAATTCGTATTCATTCAACCGATGATCGTGCCACCATTACCGCACAAGCAGCCGATTTACAAGCAAAAGAAGTGGATGTTACCGCAGGCAATGCAAACTTAAATGGTAGAATTAGTCGTCATACAGATCGTGGTAAAGCAAAAATTACGCATCAAAATGGCGTACAAGCTCGTGAACATCAAAGTGGTTCAAGCGAAACTTACCAAGCAACGCGTATTCAAGCTGAACAATTTGATATGAATATCAGCGGTAATTTGAATATCGTAGGCACAGATATTCAAGCCAAAAATAGCAATATTCGTGGTGGCAATGTACATTTAGGGGCAGAAAAAACCGTAAATTTACGTGAACACAGCAAAAACCAAAGCAAAGGTAGTTGGTATCGCAATGAACAAGAGAGTAATCGTGTTGAAACCACACACCGCACTACGATTGCAGGCGATAGCGTAAACATTGAAGCAACCAAAGGCAAAGTGACCGCTGAAGGTGCAAAAGTTTCCGCAAAAACGACCGCTATTTATGGCGAACAAGGCGTGAATTTACGTGGTGTAAAAGCCACTACTACTCAAATGGCTCGAGCTGAATTTAAAAATGAAACTGCACGTTTAAAAACAGGTTTAAGTAGCCAAGATAGTAGCGTGCAACACTACACTGCGACAGAATTAACGACTGAACAAGATCTTATTTTAGGCGGTAAAGGCGACGTACATTTAACAGGCGTAGTGGCAAATGTGGATGGTGCATTATTGGCAAAAAATAGTGGTGCATTGAGCTTTGCGTCTGAAAAATCAACTGAAAGCTACAACCTCAGCGATGATATGCGTTTCTGGGGTGGTTTAGCAGGCTCTAAAACCGTGGGTACAGGCAGAAGTGCGGAAACTGTTCACGGGGCTGATTTTACCGTTAAAGGCGATGCAACTTTAGATGCAAGCCGTGGTGTGCATATTTCAGGCAGCCGTGTCGTAACGGGTGGTAATGGCGTGGTAAAAGGCAATGCAGGTGCGTTAGTCATTGATAGCACTCAAGCGAAAACCACTGCAGTTGATTACGCTCGTCAAGGTACAATTTTTGATATTACCAAGGCTCGCCAAAGTAGCTATACACATACCTCTACTGCAAAAGGTTCAACCTTAAAATCAGAATCAAATCTCCAACTTTCTACCAACAAAAACGTGAGCATTGTGGGCTCAACCGTGCAATCTGCAGGGTTGCTCGATATTGCAGCAAAAAGTGGTATTGAAGTGAAAGGTGCAGCTAACCACGTTCGTACGGAATCACGTAAGGCTGGTTTTAGTTTCGCGGGCGGTTTTGATAGCCTCAAAACATCATTCCAACACGGACATTTAACCGCAAACCTCAATATTGATAACAGCAAAGGCACGCCAAGCGTGGATTCAGATGTTGAAATCAGCAAAGAGAAAAAAGCAGATGCGGTAAATGCAGAAGGTAAATTCCACTTAGGCTTAAATGTTTACAACCACAGCCAAAATAGTCACACGACAACGCATACAGGTTCAAGCGTAAAAGGTAACGATGTAGCATTGAATGCAAAAACTGTGACTGTTTCAGGCAGTGAAGTGGCGGCAACTCACGGTAATTTAGTCATTAACGCGGATAAAATCACGACACAAGCGGCTCAAAATCAAAGCATTAACAACAGCGTGAAAAACGAAGTAAATGTTGGTTTGAGCGGTACAATAACAGAGAGCAAATTAAGTGGTACGTTAGGTGTGAGTGTGGCTCACGCTTTAACTTCAAGCGTGGAAAACAAAGCCCAAGCAAGCAAACTTTCAGCGGCAAATGATGTAAAACTTAATGCAAATCGCATTGAGCATCAAGGCAGCCAAGTGCAAGCGGGCGGAAATATCCAAGAAGATGCGAAAGAGGTACTCCACACTACTGCGAAAAACAGTACAAATAGCTTTGGCAATAATGTGAATGTTGATCTCACCGTGTCTGCGAGCATTGATAAATCCAAAGCTTTCAGCGTAGAAGCAGAACTTGCTGCAAAAGGTGGACGTGAAACCGCTTCAAGCACAACGCATACCGCAACGCAGTTACAAGCGGGCAAAAATATCAACGTGAATGCAAACCACATTCAAGATAATGCTACCCAATACAACGCAGGCGAAACTGCTCAATTTACCTCACAAAGCCATCAATTAAACGCTGTGGCAAATCGTGTTGAGAAAAACAGCCTTTCAGCTGGTGCAAGTGTAGGCGTTTCAGCAAATACCTCCGATTTCCAACGCTTTAACGTTGCAGCAAAAGTAGGAGCAAATTACAATCAATCTTCTAGCCAAGAAAGCAATGCCGTGCAAGGCTCAATTAATGCGAAAAACGTGAACATTCACACAGGCAAATTTAATAGCCAAGCAAATATTAACGCAAGTGAAAATGTGAATATTCAAGCTCAAAGTGCTCAATTCAGCCAAGCAACAAGCAGTAAAACCCAATCAGATGGTGGTTTTGAAGCGAAAGTAGGTGTTGGTGCAATGGTTGTGCCATCAGCAGGTGCGGCAGTTCCATCTATTGATTTAAGTCTTTCTGCAAATGGTAAAAACGGCAGCCAAAGCCAAGCGGTGACAAACACCATTGCGGGTAAAAACGTAAATGTGCAAACACAAGGCGTATTGAACTTGCAAGGCACAAACGTGCAAGCGGTTGAAAATGCTCAACTTTCTGGCAAACGCGTGAACATTACAGCGGGCAATAATCACGTTCAAAATGTGGCAGCCTCTGTGGCAACAGGCGTGAGTATTGGTGCAAAAGTGGAAAGTGCGGGCTTTAATGCTAATGTGGGCGTAAACACCGAAAACAGCCAAACGCACACAGGCGTGGCGGTAAACGGTAAAAACGTAAGCATTCAAGCTCAAAACGGGGTGAATTTAAAAGGCGTGACCTCAACCTCTGAACAGCTCAATCTTAATGCAGGCAAAGGCAATTTAGCGTTAACGGCAGCAACAGATAGCGTGAACAAAACTGATGTTTCAGTAGGCTTAAAACTAGGCGGTGGCGTGGCTGAACAAAAATGGACTCCGTCTTCAGGTAGCGGTCATCTTGCTGTGAATGTGGTGCGTAATGAAACACATACCGAAACCACTCTCAACACCGATACAGCTAAAATCAATGCTGGTGGTGATGCGAAATTTATCGGTGGCTCTGTCAATGCTAACCACGCAAGCGGTACGATTTCAGGTGACTCTCACAGTGAGCAATTAGCCAATAAAGTCAATGAAGTAAGTGTAAGCCTTGCTGCGAATGGTAGTGGTAAACTTGCTGTCCCAACTACTGATAAGTGGGCAGAAGCAGCAAAAAATGACTGGAATAACGGTTCCATTGCAGGTGTGAAAGCGGATGCAAAATTAGAGGTAAACGCTAAACATCAGCAAACAGCAACTAATGCTGGCGTGAATGCAACACAGGATACAGTTGTAGTCAAAGGCGTGAAATCTCGTACTGAGATGAAAAATCATCGTAGTCGCCAAATACATTTTAAAGCAGAAGCAACTACAGCGATAAAAAAACAAGTTGATGCAAAAATTCCTGAAAAAGTAAAACAGGTAGTAAAACCAATACGTGCAGTAAATTTACAACTTATTAAAAATAATAAAGTAAATTATAAAGTACGTGTAAGACACTAAAACTCATCAAGCAGTCAATTTTTTGTAAAACTTTTCAAGGAATTGATCGCTTATTTCAATCATAAAACAGAGGATTCTTTATGAACAAATTAACTAAACTCTCATTAGCAGTCGTTATCGGTAGTTTAATGATGCCAGCATTTGCGTCTAAAACTGAGCCTTACACTCAATCAGGCACTAACGCCCGTGAAATGTTGGTTGAACAACCTATTCACTGGATTTCAGTTGATCAAATTAAAAAAGAATTAGAGGGCAAAGCACCGATTAATGTGAGCTTTGACATTGACGACACCGTGTTATTTAGTAGCCCTTGCTTCTACTACGGTCAGCAAAAATACTCACCAGGCAAACAAGATTACTTAAAAAATCAAGACTTCTGGAATGAAGTAAATGCAGGGTGCGATAATTACTCAATTCCAAAACAAATTGGTGCAGATTTAATCAAAATGCACCAAGAGCGTGGCGATCAGATTTACTTTATTACGGGTCGTACAGCAGGTAAAACCGATGGCGTAACCTCTGTATTACAAAAAGCATTTGATATTAAAAATATGCATCCAGTGGAATTTATGGGCGGTCGTGAACGTACAACAAAATATAATAAAACCCCAGGTATTATTGCTCATAAAGTCACTATCCACTATGGCGACAGCGATGATGATATTTTAGCAGCTAAAGAAGCGGGTATTCGTGGTATTCGTCTAATGCGTGCGGCAAACTCAACTTACCAGCCAATGCCAACTTTAGGTGGCTATGGCGAAGAGGTTTTAATTAACTCAAGCTATTAAAATAGTGTTGAATTATCTTAAAATAGGATAAAAATGTTTATGTGGGCGGATTTCTATCCGCCTACTTTTTCAAAATTTTTGTGGAGTTTTTATGATGAACAGACGTCATTTTATTCAAATTGGAGCGACCAGTATTCTTGCATTAAGTGCAAATCGTTTTGCGATGGCAAAAGGAAAGAGTGATGTTGAACTACGCATTGTGGCAACAACAGATGTTCATAGTTTCTTGACCGATTTTGACTATTATAAAGATGCACCAACCGATAAATTCGGTTTTACTCGTGCAGCAAGCCTTATTCGCGAAGCACGTGCTGAAGTAAAAAATAGTGTATTAGTAGATAATGGTGACCTAATTCAAGGTAATCCAATTGCAGACTATCAAGCTGCACAAGGCTATAAAGAGGGTAAATCTAACCCTGCGGTCGATTGTTTAAATGCGATGAATTATGAAGTGGGTACATTAGGTAACCACGAATTTAACTATGGTCTCAATTATCTGGCTGATGCCATCAAACAAGCTAAATTCCCGATTGTGAATGCAAACGTAGTAAAAGCGGGGACAGAAGAACCTTATTTCACACCTTATGTCATTCAAGAAAAATCGGTGGTGGATAATAATGGCAAAACACATAAATTAAAAATCGGTTATATCGGTTTTGTACCGCCACAAATTATAGTTTGGGATAAAGCGAACCTTCAAGGCAAAGTGGAAACCCGTGATATTGTAAAAACAGCACAAAAATATGTCCCTGAAATGAAGAAAAAAGGGGCAGATATTATCGTTGCATTAGCTCACACAGGCCCGTCTGATGAACCATACAAAGAAGGGGCTGAAAACTCTGCATTCTATTTAGCGGATGTTCCACATATTGATGCGGTTATTTTTGGTCACTCACACCGTTTATTCCCAAATAAAGAATTTGCGAAATCACCAAATGCAGACATCGTAAATGGTACTGTAAAAGGCGTACCAGAAAGTATGGCTGGTTACTGGGCAAATAACATCAGTGTAGTGGATTTAGGCTTAACAGAACACAAAGGTAAATGGATTGTTACTTCAGGCAAAGCGGTGCTTCGTCCAATTTATGATGTAGAAACCAAAAAAGCACTTGCAAAAAATGACCCAGAAATCACCGCTCTTTTAGCACCAGTTCATGAAGCAACACGTAAGTTTGTGTCTCAACCTATCGGTAAAGCCACAGATAATATGTATAGCTACCTTGCATTAGTGCAAGATGATCCAACCATTCAAATTGTAAACCAGGCACAAAAAGCATACGTTGAAAAAGTTGCATCAAGTGTGGCAGAAATGGCTGGTTTGCCTATTTTAAGTGCAGGTGCTCCATTTAAAGCGGGTGGTCGTAAAAATGACCCAACGGGCTATACCGAAGTGAACAAAGGTGAATTAACTTTCCGTAATGCGGCAGATTTATACCTTTATCCAAATACGCTAGTGGTTGTTAAAGCGACAGGCGAACAATTAAAAGAATGGTTAGAGTGCAGTGCAGGTATGTTTAAACAAATTGACCCTACCAGTGATAAACCACAATCATTAATCGACTGGGAAGGCTTCCGTACTTACAACTTTGATGTGATTGATGGCGTTAATTATGAATACGATCTAACCAAACCTGCTCGTTACGACGGCGAATGCAAACTTATCAACCCAGATTCGCATCGCGTAGTAAATTTAACCTATCAAGGTAAACCAGTTGATCCAAAAGCAGAATTTTTAATTGCAACTAATAACTATCGTGCTTACGGCAATAAATTCCCAGGTACTGGTGATAAACATATTGTTTACGCTTCGCCTGATGAAAGCCGTCAAATTTTGGCTGATTATATTAAAGCAACCAGTGAGAAAGAAGGAGCAGTTAATCCAAATGCGGATAAAAACTGGCGTTTTGTGCCTATCACAGGTAACGATAAATTAGATGTCCGTTTTGAAACATCGCCAACCGAACAAGCAGCGAAATTTATCGCTGAAAAAGCACAATATCCGATGAAACAGGTGGGTACTGACGAAATCGGTTTTGCAGTGTATCAAATTGATTTGTCGAAATAATAATTAGAAAAATAAAATGCCGTCTAAAAATTAAAATTTAGGCGGCATTTTTTCTTCCTAAAGAGCGGTCAAATTTTTAGAGGTTTTTACTTAGTTCGCAATCTATCTTCTTTATTTTATACTTTTCAACCCTTCTATTGCTTTACATTCCTCTTCATTATGTTCACTTTCGGTAACAATGGACTGTAAAAAAGCTTTAATTTCTAATAATTGAGATATTTTATTTTCCACTTGAATCAGTTGATTCAGTACTAATTGATCCGCCTGATAATGATCTTCCATACTGAATTTAATACGATTGAGTACCTTAATATTCTCTAAAGAGAAACCCAATGTCCGACATTTTTTGATAAAGTTTAATTGCTCTACGCTCTCTTCATCATAATATCGATAACCATTAACCAACCGCTTAGGTGGCTGCAATACTCCTTGCTTTTCATAGTATCGGATAGTTTCAATATTAGTATGTGTAGATTTACTTAATTCACTAATTTTCATTATTTCCTCAAGCAATTTTTTACTTTAATGAGAATGCTCACCTAATAAGAAATGTGTATTTCTATCATACAATGATTTAACAGCTTGAAAAACTGTAGAAATACCGCTGTATAAGACAAAAAGACTTAAAATACCACTAGCGACTACATCAACCCACTGCCAATTTAACCACCAAGCACTTATTCCTGCAATAATAGCAACAACCGAACCAAATAAATCTACTAAAACATGCAAATATGCTGCACGAATATTCAAATTATGGCGATTACTTTTTAGCATTATAAAAGCTACCAACAAATTAATCCCAAACCCTAGTAAAGCTACACCTAACATTGGCAAAGCGTCTATTTCTATCGGAGCCTGCCAACGTGTTACAGCCTCGATAAAAATCCAAATAGCGACCCAAATTAATGAAATTCCATTGATTAAAGCTAACCATTTTTGCCATTTTAGACTTAAAAATAATCCAATCCATGCTAAAAAAATAGATAAACTATCATTTGCCATATGCCCAGCATCAGCCATTAAAGTAAGGCTGTTAAACCAATATCCCCCTAGAAATTCAACAACCATATAAAAGGTAATAATTGCAAAACTGATGCCTAATACCATTTTATTTTTAGAAATTTGACTATGAGGGCAAGATGCATGCTGCTGATATTCTTTAGGAGTATAATTTTTTACTATAGAAACTTCTTTCATTTTATTTCCTTAACTATTTGATTTACTTTGCAAGAATCATAAAGTCTGTAGTAACTACAATGTCAAGTCATAAAACGTACATTTAATCGGGTGCTGACGTAGACTCAATACCCAAACCAATTCAACAATTTTGTTTTACCGATAAAGCCAGTTTTAGCTAAATTTAACTTTGTTTTTAAGTTGGCGTTGAAATCTCGCCAATTTGACGAATTACTTGCACAACTAAATACGAAAGATCGGGCGAAATTATTGAATTTTGTTGAAGCTATGGTGGAATGGAAACAAGAAAAATAATTGAGCGGTAGTAGATTGATTTGTTGAGAATTGTAAATAGATAAGCAAAACGGCACAACAGTGCCGTTTTTTATTGTATTACTTCCGAATATCCACCGCAGGATCTGCATCTTTACGATACTTCTCTTTAATCTGTTTTTGTAAACCATAGTCGTCTTTATCTGCTTGATTTGAAAACAGATCTTCCTCGCCAAGTTTTGGATTTTGAATCCCCACCCAATGGGCGATGCCTTCTAAGAAGTTCAATCCAGATTTGAACACTTTATATTCGTGGCGTTCAGTGTCATCAGACGAAATTTTAAATAGCGGAATATTATGGTGTAACTGGCTGTGACAGTTTTGGTTGAACAAAATCGCACCATCTTTTTCGTTCGTTTGATGACATAAACCGTGGTCAGAGAAATAGATCATCGAGAACGAACGGTGCGTTTTTTGTTCGTTCGCTTTTAATTGTTCATAGGTACTTTTTAGGAAATCATCGGTTTTCTTAATTGATGATATGTAGCAATTCAAATAATCATACTGTGATTTGATTTCGCCTTCTTTAAAGATTTTCGGGTAATCCTCCACGCGGTCACAAGCTAATGGGTGCGAGCCATAAAGATGCAACACAATAAAGCGTTTGCCTTGTGTGGGGTCTTCTAACACTTGGGCGAATTTAGGCAAGAGGTCAAAGTCGCTGTAATTGGTAGAGTTAAAGCTACCGCCATTTTTAAGAAAGATTGTTTCGTCTGCTTTGGAGGCAAGAGAGGAAATTGGCGTATCATATTCGCCTAAAAATCCTTGATTGGAAATCCAATAGGTTTTTACGCCTGCGGATTTTACGAGGTCAAGCAAGCTCAAATCATAGTGTGGCTCCCAACTTTCTTTGTTTGGCAACGTAAGCATTAAACGCAATGACGCGATAGTGTTTGTTCCCGCGGAGGTCATTCCGTCAATCAACGTACCATTCGCATTCGACATAAAAGGAGTGTTTTCCACAGGGTAGCCGTAAGCGTGGTGATAATCTTTGCGAGCACTTTCGCCCAGCACAATCACGTAATCATCATATTTCGAATTTTCAAGCGTTGAGCTACCCCAATTGTTCTCTTTCGCCATCTCTTTGAGCGTATACATCTCTTTGGTAATTTTCACCGCAGAATCAACCGCTTGTTTAAGTGGATCTGCAATAGGTGAATAATAGGCAAAGAGCAAGCTAGAAAGTGCCACAAGGGTACGGTTACGTTGAAATTGAATGCCTACATTCACACGGATTTTATATTGCAACCAGGTAAGCAACGGAATTGCAAACGCAATGAGATAACTGCTGATTGATATCTGCTGTAAGAACTCTTTGGTTTCAAGCAAATCGGTCGCAAAAATTGAGGCGATATATTGATAACTTGGTGCCCCAAAATTTAAGCCTGTTGGCGTATAAATTGCGTGAATGATTGCTAGCGGAAGCAGTAAAAAATAGAAGGCTTTTTTGCTAGAGCTGAGGAAAATAATCAGTACGCTGGTCAGCAGAATTTGCCCGAAATCAGGTTCAGGGAACATTCCTGAGCCGATAAGGAGAAAGTAGCTACTGAGTAGGGTAATTACAAGAATTAATATCAGTGCGGTAGGTTTAGAAAGATTAGCGAGTTTCATAATACAAATAGATAAGAAAAACGTTTACTCTCTCCCCTCGTAGGGAGAGACAGGAAAATTGCATTTAGCAATTTTGTCAAAGAGGAGCAAAAAAGCGGTCAAAAATGACCGCTTACGCTCTCCCAAATTTCAATGCTGAACACATCGAAATTATCCCTCTCCCACAAGGAGCGAGGGCAATCATTAAGCCGTTACTTTATTCTTATTTGTAGTAGCTTTCAATAGAATATAGCCCACAACTGCCGATAAATTTGTTCCAATTAAGATACCTAATTGAGCTAATGGGAGCATATTGCTGCCATCATTATTATCCGCACCGAAAGCTAAGCCTGCGATAAAAACAGACATCGTGAAGCCAATACCGCAAAGCACCGCAATCGCAAAAATCTGTTTGAAATTGACCCCTTGTGGTAAACCTGCAAGGCGAAGCAACACTGCAACATAGCTGAATAAGAATACACCAACTGGTTTACCAATAAACAAACCAAATGCGATACCTAGTGGCACGGGTGAAGTCAATTTTTCTAAGCTCATACCATCAAATGAGACGCCTGCATTGGCAAATGCGAAGAGCGGTAGAATCACAAATGAACACCAAGGGGCTAAAATATGTTCTAAGTGGTAAAGAGGTGTTTCACCATTTTTACCTCGTAGAGGGATTGCAAAACCAATGATCACACCAGCCAATGTCGCATGTACGCCTGATTTCAGCACAGATGCCCATAAAATTAAGCCGACGATTAAGTAGTGAATCATACTCACCACTTTATAACGGTTCATCGTGAATAACGTAATAATCGCAAGACTCGCCACAATTAACGCAGGCATACTCATTTCGTGTGAGAAGAAAATAGCAATTACCACAATAGCACCAATATCATCAATAATTGCTAACGCAAGCAAGAACATTTTTAATGGTAATGGCACTTGCTTACTGAGTAATGCGACAATACCTAATGCAAAAGCAATATCCGTCGCCATTGGGATTGCCCAACCACGAACAAGTTCAGGATCATGATGATTGATAAAATAGTAAATCAACGCAGGTACAATCATTCCACCAAATGCGGCAAATGCAGGAAGAGAAGCTTTACGCACGCTTGAAAGCGAGCCTTCAAACATTTCTCGTTTGACTTCAAGCCCAACAAGAACAAAAAAGACCGCCATAAAGCCATCATTAATCCACATTAAAAGTGGTTTATCAATCGCAAAAGCCCCAACCTTCAACACTACTTGGGTTTGCAAAAAATCAAAATAGACAGATTGTACGCCCGTGTTGGCACAAATAATCGCTAATATAGCCGCGGCAAAAAGCAGGATGCCGCCTGAAGATTCAAGTTTAAGGAAATTCTTAATTTGCCTAATCATCATTCACTCCTTATATTGGCAAAAAACATCGGAAAACAAAACAAAACTGCAACACAAACGGTAAAATTGACCGCTTGCACGCTTATTTCATTATCTTATAACATTTTTTTATCATAAAAGAAAAGTTATTTTATCCATAATTTTGATAAAATATCGTCTATCGAAAATATCAAATTAAAAGAAATTTATTTATGTCAAATCACTGGCTTTATTGGGCACTTGCCTCGGCAGTTTTTGCCTCACTCACCGCAATTTTTGCCAAAATAGGTTTGCAAGGCGTCAATTCCGATTTTGCAACTTTTATTCGCACCCTCGTTATCATTCTTGCTCTTATTCTTTTTTTAACCTACACCAACAAATGGCAGCCACTTAGCTCGCTCAACAGTAAAAACTGGCTATTTTTAATCCTCTCAGGCTTGGCAACAGGGGCATCTTGGCTGGCTTATTTCAAAGCCTTGCAAATGGGCAACGCCTCACAAGTTGCCCCGATCGATAAATTGAGCCTTGCACTGGTTGCTGTTTTTGCTTTTCTGTTTTTAGGCGAACGCCCAAGCCAACAAGAGTGGCTAGGCATCGGCTTAGTAGTTGCAGGCGTTTTAACACTTGCTTTCAAGCGGTAGAATTATGGGCAAGATTTGCAATATTGATGTGGTATTCGCTCACAATGATGAATCTATTGCCGAGCCATTTTCACCACCTGAACATTTAACCGAACGCCAGCTAAAGCGTTGGAAAAGCCGACGAATGGCAAAATTCCTGTTGAAAACATTGCTCAAAAAGCACAATTTTAATCCAAATTTAGCCGAGCAAATTCAGAGAGCAAAAAATGGTCGCCCTTATTTCGCACAGCAAGAAATTGATTTTAACATCACGCATTCGGGCGATTATGTCGCCATTATTTTTGCAAAAGTAGCAAATGGGGATCAAAGCCCTGTAGTCGGTATTGATTTAGAACATCCGCAAAAAACTCGCCGTTTTGAACAGCTTATTCGCCACTATGCCGATGCTGTTGAAGCAGAACAGTTGCTTGAAAAACCGCAGATTTTGACGAATTTAGCCGAACGCTTTTATTTAAGCTGGTGTTTGCGAGAAGCAGTGCTAAAATCGCAAGGCGTGGGGATTATTAAGCTATCGGAAGTGACCCACTGCCCCAATGAGAAAACGATAAAAAGCCAGCATTGCCCGCAAGGTATTTTGCATTTTTATCATCAACTCCCGTTTTTTCTTGCCTATTTCTTTGGAGTTCGCAACAGATACCAGCTAGATTTATGGGAATGGAAAAAGGATGGTTTGCAGAAAAACTGTGCATTTCAACCGCTTATTTATTCAGTCAATGAAGGAATATCGTATGAGTAATATCTTACAATTTGGTCAAACAGACCTCGAGATTATTAAAGAAGAGACTGTCTATAAAGGACATTTTGAGCTAAAGAAAATCCATTTTCGCCATAAACTTTTTTCAGGCAAATTCAGCGGCGAAGTGGTGCGTGAATTACTTGTTAAAGGCGAAGCAGCAGCACTGATTGCTTACGATCCAAAATTGGATAATGTCGTTTTGGTTGAGCAAGTTCGCATTGGTGCATATCAAAAACATTCAGACCAAACCCCGTGGTTGCTCGAATTAGTGGCTGGCATGGTGGATAAAGGCGAAGAGAACCCAGCTGAAGTTGCCAAACGCGAAGCCTTTGAAGAAGCGGGGATTGAAGTCAAAGAGGTCGAACACGCCTTAAGCGTTTGGGACAGCCCAGGTGGACAATTCGAACGTTTGCATCTTTTCCTCGGTTTAATCGACAGCACTCAAGTCGGCAACGGTTCAATCCACGGTTTGGAAGAAGAAAACGAAGATATTTTGGTGCACATCGTCCCACGCCAACAAGCCTACCAATGGATTGTTGAGGGAAAAATCGATAACGTGATTGCAGTTATTGGCTTGCAGTGGTTAGAACTGAATTATAAGAGATATCAATAAAAAGCCTAAAGTGGTTAATAACCTCGCGAATCAAAATTTGGTAAAAATGCTTGCGTTTTTAACCGCTTGACTTCCGTTTCAATGCGTCCATCCTCAAACAAGGAAAGCTCTCGCCAACCTTGTGGGAGATTATCTAAGGTAAAATCATCGCAATTTGGCTTAAATTGAATACAAGTGGAAGGCGTGGAAAGAATGCGGATACCATTCCAAATCGCATCTACTTCTTGATGAATATGCCCGTGTAAAATCGCTTTTACATTCGGGTAAAGTGCCAGAATTTCTGCCAATGTATCGCTATTTTTAAGGCTGTGTTGATCTAACCACGCTGAATGGGTGAATAAAATGTTGTGATGCAATACCACCAGCGTGAAGCGTTCAGGATTTTCGCTCAACTTTTGATTAAGCCATGCCAATTGTCCTTTAGATAAATAGCCACTAGGGGCTGTAGCAACTTGGCTGTTAAGCATTAAAATCTGCCAATGATCGCCTGCAAAAATCTGCTTTTCAGGGCGAATATAGTCAAATTTTCCTAACTGCAAACTCATTTGTGGTTGCTGATCGTGATTGCCTTCCAACCAAAATACTGGCTTTGCAAGCGGTCTAATCATCTCAGCAAAATGTAAATAACCTTCAGATTGGTGATCTTGGATTAAATCGCCCGTTGCTAAAATGGCGTCAAAATCAACTGCTTGTGTTTGTATTTCCGCTTGGATTTCATCTAATACAGCTTGAAAACTTGCGTGAGTATTCACTCCGAGTAGATCTTTTGTCGTATCTGAGAAAAGATGTGGGTCGGTTATTTGGAGTAATTTTATAACCGATGTCTTTGGCTCAAGTGGATAAAAAGTATTCATTTTATAATTCCCTAAATTGATGGCGATACTTTACTGATTTATGCAACGAAGATCAGCAACCAATTTTCAAAAATGAGAAGTATGTTGGATTTTTTTTTCATTTTGCAATGTGAACTATCTTCAAAAGTAAAGATTTGTTCATTTTTCAGCCATTTAATCAATTGAGAATTATTTTTATTTAGGAATTGCTTGACCTATTTAATGATAATCATTATTATTTATAAAAATTCCAAATAATAATAGGTAATCACTCCAACTCTTTGCGCCGTATTCCCCCACAAAATACGGCGTTTTTTTTCATTTTTTTTTCAAAGCCGTTATAATAGAACCATTTTTCAGCCTATTTTAAGGAACATTATGAGCCAATCAATCGAAATGATTCTTGCCGAGCTTAAGCGTGGTGTAGAAGATATTTACTCCGAAGCCGATTTAATCGAAAAACTTAAAGAAAACCGTCCATTACGTGTAAAACTGGGTGCAGATCCAACAGCGCCCGATATCCATTTAGGTCACACGGTGGTGTTAAATAAACTACGTCAATTCCAAAATTTTGGACACGAAGTGATTTTCTTAATTGGTGACTTTACCGCAACGGTGGGCGATCCATCAGGCAAAAATGCCACGCGCCCACCACTTTCTCGTGAAGATGTATTACGCAACGCAGAAACCTATAAAGAGCAGATTTTCAAAATTTTAGATCCGCAAAAAACACGTATCGTATTTAACTCAGAATGGTTGGGCGAACTCGGCACGGTGGGTATGATTCGTTTAGCGTCAAACTACACAGTAGCTCGTATGCTTGAGCGTGATGACTTCAAAAAACGCTTTGCAAACCAACAATCTATCGCGATCCACGAGTTCATTTACCCATTATTGCAAGGTCACGACTCAGTAGCATTAGAAGCCGATGTGGAACTCGGCGGTACAGACCAAACTTTCAACTTGTTGATCGGTCGTGAATTACAGAAATCTGCAGGGCAAAAACCACAGGTGGCAATGACTTTACCGCTTTTAGTAGGTTTAGATGGTGAGAAAAAAATGTCGAAATCGCTTGGCAACTACATCGGCGTTACCGAAGCTCCAAGCGAGATGTTTGGCAAAATCATGTCAATTTCTGACGAGTTAATGTGGGATTGGTATAATTTACTCTCTTTCCGACCGCTTGTAGAAATCGCACAGTTAAAAGCTGAAGTCGAAGCAGGCAAAAACCCGCGTGATGTGAAGATTCTACTTGCAAAAGAGATCATCGCACGCTTCCACAATGAAGATGCGGCAAACGCTGCAGAACAGGAGTTTATCAACCGCTTCCAAAAAGGAGCGATGCCAGATGAAATGCCTGAATTTACCTTTGAAGGCGAAATTGGTTTAGCAACCTTATTAAAAGAAGCGGGCTTAGTGCCATCAACCTCTGAAGCCATCCGCTCTGCTCAACAAGGTGGCGTAAAAATTGATGGCGAGAAAGTCGATGATGTTCGCCAAAACGCACAAAAAGGCACCTTTGTTTACCAAGTGGGTAAACGCAAATTTGCCCGTGTGACGGTGAAATAAGTTGACAGTTACGAATAAAGTTAAATCCATTCAATAAAAAGATTCGGTTTTGTGTTATGCAGAGCCGAATCTTTTTTGTTCGTAAAACTAAAAAATTTTTACCAATACTTTACATTGAGTATAAGAGTTATTATCATTTGTGTCATTTCCTATGCCTCCTACTTTCTTATTCGGATATTTTAGTTTTTTATAATCTAATATTTCCTCACACGAAAACAATCACACTCATGAAACACATAGTATCTAAACTCACCCTCGTACGGTGATCATAAAATTCAACTGAGCGTTTTAATTAGCATCATAGCTTGCAAGCGGTCAGCTTTTCTCAAATTTTGACCAAATTGGTTAAGGATAATGTATGAAATCTATAAAAATGAAACTTTCCCCTTTAAGCCTCGCAATGATCGCAGCATTCGCAACGAATGCGATGGCGGAAGAACAACAAACCGAATTAGCTCCTATCGTGGTAACAGCTTCAGGTACCGTGCAAGAATTGCGTGATGCGCCTGCAAGCATTAGTGTAATCAGCCAAACACAGCTAAAAAAACATCCTGCCAATCGTTTAGAAAATGCACTCCAAGATATTCCAGGGGTAAATGTAAGTGGCAGTAATGCGAATAAATCAGACATTTCTATTCGTGGTCTACCTGCCGATTACACTTTAATTATGGTGGATGGACACCGCCAAAATACGCGTGAATCTCGTCCAAATGGTAATGGTGGATTTGAAGGGGCATTCATTCCGCCTGTGAGTGCAATTGAACGTATTGAGGTCGTGCGTGGACCAATGTCTTCACTTTATGGTTCTGATGCAATGGGTGGTGTCGTCAACATCATTACTAAAAATGCGACAAAAGAATGGACTGGCTCATTTTCTAGCGGTTTTACCGTTCACGATAAATCTGAATTTGGTGATGGCTATCACGGAGATTTCTTTGTTTCAGGTCCGCTAATTAGCAATGTATTGGGGTTGCAAGTTTATGGTGGCGGTAACTATCGTCAAGAAGATCGCCTGATTGGAGCATCAAACAAAAACAAAGATGGCAACCTTAACGCCAAATTAACCTTTACCCCTGTGGATAAACAAACCTTTATCTTTGAAGCAGGTCGTCATCGCCTATCTAAAGATGAAACCCCAGGAAAAACCATTGATTTAACCACAACACGTGGGGCTTCAGTAACAAAAAACAGCCCAAGCACTACCCGTGCAACCCGCAACCATTGGTCTTTCACTCACCAAGCAGATTGGGATTTTATGACCTCAGAACTTAGCTTCTCGCAAGAAGTGGCTAAACGTGAGGTGATGGTGAATGATGTGATGAACAGCCGTAAGCCAGAAATCAAAAACAATGTATTTGATGCGAAATTTATGTTGCCACTTTCTAACCATTTCTTCGTCTTTGGTGGACAAGCACAACAAGCAAAATTACAAGATGATTCTGTGACAAAAGTGCAAACTAGAACATTACCAAATGGCAAAAAGGCATCAAAAGTGATGTTTGAAAACAGCAAAAATAGTATCAAACAATCGGCATTCTTCTTAGAAGATCGCATTGATATTGGTGAACATCTGTTGCTTACTCTCGGCTCTCGCTTTGAAAACCACGAAAAATATGGCACGCATTGGACGCCTAGAGCTTATGCGATCTACCACTTCAATGATAACTTTACCTTTAAAGCTGGGCTAGCTAAAGCCTTTAAAGCACCAAGCATTCGTGAAATCAGCGAAAGCTATGTAACCTCTACTGAAGCAGGTGCAGGTGTCATTTATGGGAATAAGAATCTTAAACCTGAAACGAGTGTAAACCAAGAGGTTGCTTTCGCTTACAGCAATAATAACGGCTATAGTTCAAGCATTACCTTGTTTAATACTGATTTCAGAAATAAATTAACTAGCCACTACACTGGTAAGGCTGATCCTGTAACAGGGGCTAAATTGTATGAATATGCCAATGTAGGACGTGCAAATGTGAAAGGGGTAGAAATTGCTGCCCATATTCCTTTCAACGAACATTGGAATGCGGATTTAAGCTATACTTACCAACACTCTAAACGCCAATCTGATGAAGATGTCTCTGCCTCTAAAGTTAGTTTGCGCGGTTTACCGTTGGATAACACACCAAAACATTCTGCTAGTGCGAAGCTAAATTGGGACATGAGCGATGCGTTCACAGCCTATACTCGTGTGGCATATAAAGGCAAACAAATTTGGGCAAATCCACGTAATGGCGATAACAAAAATCCATTCCGTACCCGTAAGGCTTACACTACTGTTGATTTAGGTGCAACTTACCAATTTAACCCGAATGTTGCTCTTACTATGGCAGTGTTAAATATCGGCAATCACATTGGAGAGCGTGTGAACACCAATGGGGGCAGCTGGACAGTAGAAGATGGACGCCGTTTATGGACTAACCTTAACGTTACCTTTTAATCAGTTGGGAATTAGCAACATTTAGGCTTTCTAAATGTTGCTGAGCATTTTATGTTTCGATATTTTCTTTACTTTTGGTTGGGCTTGTTATTAATAGCAAAAAGCTATGCCGAGCCTGATTTCACCATTGCAAAACTTAGCTCTAAAATGACCGCTTATTATCATATCCACCAACAAGATATGCACTTTGAAAATAAGGCTTATCGCTTATTTATTGCCGAGCCGAAGCAGCAATCTAAGCCTTTACCCGTGCTTTACCTACTTGATGGCAATGCACATTTTCCATTGGCAGTAAATGCGGTAAATCCTGATTTACCACTTCCGCTGATTGTAGGCATCGGCTATGTTTCCGATAATGCTTATTCGATTAATGAACGTCGCAGAGATTACACTTTCTCGGTTCAAGACGAAACCTTCAAAAATGGCGGCGGTGCTGCCGATTTTCTACGTTTTATTCAAACCGAAGTAAAGCCTTATATTGAACAACATTATCGTATTCATAACAAAAAACAGCACTTCTTTGGGCACTCTTTTGGCGGACTTTTTGGGCTTTATATTCTATTCCATCAACCTCATTTATTTCAGTATTACACTCTTGCCAGCCCATCGCTTTGGTGGGGCAAGGGTGAATTTTTACCTAAAAAGAGTGTTTGGATTGCACATAAACCGGAGCATATTTTAATTACTCTTGGTGAGTATGAAGAGTTTCCAGAAAAAGATCCGCAAATAACATCTGAACAGAAACAACGCATTCAGCAGCGCCAACAAATACGCCCATTTAATGCAGAGCAGTTGAGCGAAAAATTAAAATCGCAGGGCAATAATGTTCACTTTCTTTGGATTTTAAATAAAAATCACGGGAACTCGATACCCGAAGCAATCAAATATAGTGTAGAGCTCATCCAAAAATGAAAAAGGCTAGAACCTTATATGTTGAAGTTTTAGCCTATATTCAGAGAAATATTGCTTATTGTATGGCGAATTTCTATCCTAAGAAAATCCCCAAACTAAACAGCAAATTGGTGGTTAACGCCAAGCCTGCCATTTGCCCTAAAATTGGGCGAAGTTCGATAGGATCTTGATGGCGATATACAAATAAACCGTGTTTGACTAGAAGTGGTACAGCAAGCAAGAAGAAGTAGTTATACCAATGCTCGAAATTGAGAATGGCAAAAATCAGATAAGAAACGACCGCTAGTGCTAATAGAATCGCGTGGTAAATACGTCCGTTTTTTGAGCCGATACGCACAATCAGCGTGTTTTTCCCCACTTTACGGTCTTGGTTAATATCGCGGAGATTGTTGATATTAAGCACAGCAACCGAAAGCAAACCACAACCAAAAGCAGGGATAAAAATCATTAGTGGCAAGCTGTGGGCTTGCAAATAGAACACACCAATTACCGCCACAAAACCAAAGAAAATCAGCACGAATAAATCGCCTAAACCTAAATAGCCATAGGCTTTCTTGCCGACGGTATAGGTAATTGCCGCCACAATGGAGATCACGCCTAAACCTAAGAACACCAATAGATCTTCGATCCCTTCATAGGCATAGAAACTTAAAGCTGCCCCCGAAATAAAGGAGAGTACACTCAATACAATCACCGCTATTTTAAGCTGCTCACCCGTAATGGCACCGTGCTGAATCGCACGCAGTGGACCAATTCGCTCAGCGGTATCGGAGCCTTTTACGTGGTCGCCGTAGTCGTTTGCGAAGTTAGATAATACTTGCAGCAAAATGGTGGTAATAAAGGCAAGTAGGGTGGTAATTAAATCAAATTTACCTGCCCAATAAGCAAGTGCTGAGCCGATAATAATAGAAGCCAAGGCAAGCGGTAAAGTTTTCGGGCGAGCCGTGCTAAACCAGATGGCAAAGGTAGAATTTTTGTTCATTTTGGTGGTTTCGTTTAGAATAGATAAAAGAAAAACATAGTTTAGCAAAAAAGAGAAATGATGTGTAATCCAATCAGTTTAAGCCCTGTGGCGGTAGTTGAAAGCCCGTATGATGAAAAATTTTCCGTACCTCGCCAACCCAACTTAGTCCAAGAGGGCAAGGGCATTTTACGCCTACTTCCGCCCTACAACACGCCCGATGCGGTGCGAGGGATTGAGCAATTTAGCCATTTATGGCTAATTTTTCAATTTCACCAGATCCCCGAACGAGAATGGCACGCTACCGTTCGCCCACCGCGTTTGGGCGGCAATGAGCGGGTCGGTGTGTTTGCATCCCGTGCGACACACCGCCCGAATCCACTTGGATTATCGAAAGTAAAATTAGAACGAGTTGAATACAAAAATGGTGAAGTGTTGTTACATTTGGGCAGCGTTGATTTAGTAAACAGTACACCCATCTTCGATATCAAACCCTATATTCACTATGCCGACAGCGAGCCTGAAGCCATTTCTGGCTTTGCCCAAGAAAAGCCACAAGAGAAGTTAAGCGTTGTTTTTTCAATTGATGTGGAACAAGCGGTTAAAAAAGCGAAAAATTTTGCAAAATTTGGCATAAATCAACCGCTTGATTTTATTCGTGATGTGATTGCTCAAGATCCACGTCCGGCCTATCAACAAGGGAAAAAATCTGACCGCATTTATGGCATGAATTTGGCGGGCTATAACGTACGATGGAAGATTGATGAGCAAGATTTGACAAAGGCGGTAGTGATCGCACTTGATAACATCAAGTTTACGTAATTTTTCCGTGTATTTTGCCCCAAATAGGGCTATTATAAGAACAACTATTCTCAAAAGAAGGAACGCCCTATGAACATTCCATTCTGCTTACCTGAAAACATCACACCGCAAGACTTTTTGCAAAATTATTGGCAAAAACGACCGCTTTTAATCCGCAACGGTTTACCACAAATTGTCGATTTGTTCGAACCAAATGATATTTTGGAATTAGCTTTGGAAGAAGAGATTACCGCTCGCCTAATTCAATGCCGAAATGAACAATGGTCGGTGAAAAATAGCCCGTTTGAAGAGGCGGATTTACAAAACTTGCCTGAGCAATGGTCGGTGATGGTGCAAAATTTAGAGCAATGGTCTCCAGAGTTGGGCGAATTATGGCAAGCGTTTGGCTATATTCCGCAATGGCAACGCGATGATATTATGGTTTCTTGCTCGCCAGCAGGCGGCACGGTGGGCAAACATTATGATGAATATGATGTATTCCTTGTGCAAGGCTATGGCGAACGCCGTTGGCAAGTAGGCAAATGGTGCGATCCTTCTACTGAATTTAAACCAAACCAACCAATCCGTATTTTTGATGATATGGGCGATCTGGTGATTGATGAGGTGATGCAACCTGGCGACGTGCTTTATGTACCTTCGCGTATGGCACATTATGGTGTGTCAGAAACCGATAGTTTGACTTTCTCGTTCGGTTTACGTTATCCAAATGCGGCAGATTTGCTCTGCAAATTCACGGAGACTTTAGATAAAGAGCATGATTTATTGCCAACATCCGAATTTAATATTCCATTCCGTTTGTCACCAAATGAGCAGCCGAATGCGTTGTTAGATCCGAAAATAGTCGCGAATTTCAAACGCCAGTTAATCAACTTATTGCAAGATTCTGAGCAGTTTGATGCTATTTTTGCCCATGCAGTGGCTTCTGCGGTGAGCTCAAGACGCTACGAACAACTTACCGAAGAGGGTGAAAATTATCCAGATGAGGTGCAAGAAGTGCTTGAAGCAGGCGGCTGGTTGCAACAAGATGCAAATGTGAAAATGCTTTATACCGAGAATCCGCAACGTATTTATGTCAACGGTGAATGGATTGATGAGCTAAATGAAGCGGAAACCAATTTGTTAACCCGCATTGCAAACGGTGATTCAATTTCGTGGAATAAATTGGCTTCTCGCGTGAAAGATCAGGCAGAATTAGAGTTATTGCTTGATACGATTTGCGATTGGTTAGATATGGGTTGGTTGATTTTGAACGAGGCGGAATAGCTTAATTTCTTCGTTAATCAATTCTGCCAAATTTCCCCTCCCCCTCTTTGCTAAAGAGGGGTTTTCTTTCATCAACAAATTGCAAAAAATGCAATATAAAATATCAATAATATCAATTTACGCAACAAAAGGATTGCACTATACTGTTTCCAACTTAAACAAACCCATTTCAAAGAAGGAATGCAAACATGGCTCATAACTATTTCAACACATTAAATTTACGTCAAAAATTAGACCAATTGGGTCGTTGCCGTTTTATGGATCGCAGCGAATTCGCAGATGGTTGCGAAGTATTAAAAGGTAAAAAAATCGTGATCGTGGGTTGCGGTGCACAAGGTTTAAACCAAGGTTTAAATATGCGTGATTCTGGCTTAGATATCTCTTACGCATTACGTGCTGAAGCGATTGCAGAAAAACGTGCATCATTCCAACGTGCAACAGAAAACGGCTTTAAAGTTGGCACTTACGAAGAGTTAATTCCAACCGCAGATTTAGTGATCAACTTAACGCCAGACAAACAACACTCTAAAGTGGTGGCTGACGTTGTGCCTTTAATGAAACAAGGTGCAGCATTCGGTTATTCACACGGTTTCAACATTGTTGAAGTGGGCGAAGAGATCCGTAAAGACATCACTGTGGTGATGGTAGCACCAAAATGTCCAGGTACAGAAGTGCGTGAAGAGTACAAACGTGGTTTCGGTGTACCAACATTAATCGCAGTTCACCCTGAAAACGACCCTCAAGGCGAAGGCTTAGCGATTGCAAAAGCGTGGGCATCAGCAACAGGCGGTGACCGTGCGGGCGTGTTAGAGTCTTCATTCGTGGCAGAAGTAAAATCTGACTTAATGGGTGAGCAAACTATCCTTTGCGGTATGTTACAAGCAGGTTCAATCGTGTGCTACGACAAATTAGTGGCAGACGGTAAAGACCCTGCATACGCAGGAAAATTAATCCAATACGGTTGGGAAACTATCACTGAAGCGTTAAAACAAGGCGGCATCACGCTCATGATGGATCGCTTATCAAACAGTGCAAAAATCCGTGCCTTTGAATTAGCAGAGCAAATCAAAGAGCAATTAAACTTCTTATACTTAAAACATATGGATGATATTATCAGCGGTCACTTCTCTGCAACGATGATGGCAGACTGGGCGAATGGAGACAAAGATTTATTCGCATGGCGTGAAGCAACAGGTAAAACTGCCTTTGAAAATGCACCAAAAGCCGACGGTATCAAAATTTCTGAACAAGAATACTTCGATAACGGTGTGGTGATGGTTGCAATGGTAAAAGCGGGCGTAGAAATGGCGTTCGATGCAATGGTAGCAAGCGGCATCTACGAAGAATCTGCATACTATGAGTCATTACACGAATTACCGTTAATCGCAAACACTATCGCACGTAAACGTTTATATGAAATGAACGTGGTAATTTCAGACACGGCAGAATACGGCAACTACTTATTCGCAAACGTAGCGACCCCAATTCTTGCAGAACAATTAATTCCAACTTTACAAAAAGGTGACTTAGGCGAACCAACACCAACCGTTGAAATCGACAACGTTTACTTACGCGATATCAACAACGCAATTCGCAATCACCCAGTAGAATTAATCGGCGAAGAATTACGCGGTTATATGACTGATATGAAACGTATTGCTGTAGCAGGTTAATCTAATCAGTAAAATATCCTAGAAAAACTACCGCTTGTTGTGAGACAAGCGGTGGTTTTATTTAGGATGATTGTAATTTATTAATTCTGATTAAATTATAAAAATTCCTTAAATGAAAAATCAAACGCATTTTACCCGAAATCAAAATGCAAAAGTAGAATGTTTTTGCACCGCTTGATGAAATCAATGTTTAACAAGAACTAACTTAGTGCAAATTTTGTATAACGGATAACCTACAAAGAACCTAAATCATCTCTTTACTTCCT
>ENA-OWMY01000031-OWMY01000031.1-metagenome-genome-assembly--contig:-NODE-31-length-39603-cov-4.089587_pt1 | contig 39603 bp, 28 predicted proteins | sample MGYA00245358_ERZ651122 | MGnify/ENA primary metagenome ERZ651122 (study PRJEB26857, sample SAMEA4031752) | metagenome | biome: human; feature: oral; material: saliva | place: Philippines | collected 2014 | study...
CGTCTTCGGTGGGCGGGCGCGTGAATGCCAGCACGCCGGTCGCGATAGCGAAGAATTCCTTGTACCCGAAGGAGAAGGGGACGATGGTTTCGTCCAGGCGGTAGCCTGCCTTGAGCAGGAGCTCGAAGAGGACCTGGTGGGCTTCGGCACCGGGCTTGAGGCTGTCGCCGAGGTCGTTGAAGAGCGTGTCCAGGTCGGCGGTGCCGATACTGCTGTCCACCTTCCAGCTCTTGAAGCAGCTATCACCCAGGGTAAAGGCGCGGAAGCCGGTGTCCAGGGGGTTGTCTGCGGAGCGCTGAGCAATCTGCTCCGCGTATTCCTTGCGCACCTTCTGACCTGCACGGCGAATACGTTCACGAGTCACCGCAGACACGGTGGAGTACTCAAGAGCCGCGGAGCCCTTCTTCTGCTGTAGCTCCTCGGGGAGCTGCACCAGAATAAAGCGGCGGTTACCGCCGTCTTCTGCGTTCTGCGCCATTACCGCGTGGGCGGTAGTGCCAGATCCGGCGAAGAAGTCGAGGATAATATCTTCGCTGTTGGGGGTGGTGCAGACCTGCAGCAGGCGCTTGATGACGCGGGTTGGCTTGGGGGTGTCGAAGACTGCAGTGGTGTCGAAGAGGTCTCGAATCTCTTTGCGTGCTTCGTCGTTGTGGCCAGCGAATTCGTGGGGCCACCAGGTGGTGGGAACGGTGCCCTGCTGGACTTCGCTCAGGTATCGCTTCAGCTGAGGGGCGCCGTCGTTATTCTTACCCCAGTAAATGCGGTTATCGGCAATGAGCTGGTGCATAGCGTCTGATGAATAGCCCCAACAACGTCCTGCAGGTGGAGTATGCTCTGCGCCGGTGTGAGGATTAGTTACGGGGTAATCATTCGCCGCTGAATAGGTACGAACCGAAAGATTATCTGTACGATACAGTCCACGTCCATCACCGTCATCATACTTATACGGCTTATTATTCTCCTCCGTACGGGGGAAGAGACCGCGCACAAACTGCTCCGAACGCGAATACACCAGCAGATAATCGTGCATATCCGAAAAACGCTTCGCATCATTTGCCGGCGAATACTTCTTCTGCCACACCACAGAAGCATAGAAATTATGCTCGCCAAAAATATTGTCGGCAAGCATACGCAGACGAGGCATCTCATCATCATCAATGCTCATGACCAGCACGCCATCCTCAGCGAGCAGTTCACGTGCCAGCACCAGGCGCGGGTACATCATGCTCAACCAATTCGAATGGAAAGCGCCCGAAGTCGCCGCGTTCTTCTCAAAAGCCGTGCCAGCCTTCAGCGCGCCCTCAGCATCACGCGCGCCAGTCTCCACCTCATGCTCACGCACCGTCTGTGCGAACTGGTCAGAATACACAAAATCATGACCCGTGTTATACGGCGGATCAATGTACACCATCTTCACCTTGCCACGGTACGCCGTGCGCAAAGCCTTCAGAGTCTCCAGGTTCTCGCCCTCAATAAACACATTGCGGGTCGATTCCCAATCCACAGAATCCGAAAACTGCGGATGAATAGAAGCAGACGTCGGCAACTGCGCCACACGCTGCGCCTCACGCTTACCCGGCCAAGTCAAACCAAACTTCTCAGCCCCCCCCCCCGCCAGATTCTCATCACCCAGAAGGTTCTGCAGGGCTTCCACATTCAGCTTGCCATCGGCAAAAACCTCCGGAGCAGAAGCCTGCAGCTGCTCCCACAGCTGTGCCCTCATATCCGGAGAAGACAACGGAACACTGCCGAATTCAGAAACTTCACTCATCGTTGATAAGCCTTCCATCACATATGCCTCAAACCATAAAAACACGGCACCTACTCGCTGCCGCCCAGTCTCAACATTGACTAGCCGACAGCCACAGGAACAACTCTATCCCCATGCCAGAGCCCTAAAACTCCTCGATTCAGCACACTACAAAGATAGGTCAACCACCAGGATTTAGGGTTGGGACATACCGTCTAAAATGTACCCTTCTAGTTTCCGCCATAACCGCCACGCTGTCCAACGAAACCGTCAAAAAAGCGGCCCGGCATGGTCACCCACACCGAGCCGCCTTCCAACCCGCAAAGAGCCTACTTACTGCTCAACACGCCAACGAATCGTGAACAGGTCCTGAACCGAACTCGTCGCATCCTTAGACTTCTTCATGCGATCCAGGGTGTCCTCCATGTACACATCAAGATCGGCAAGCCTCTGCTGCATCCTACGCTCCACTTCACTTACCTGCTTATTCAGCTTTCGACCCTCAATACGCATTTGCATGCGCTTCGACAAATCAGCCTCACGCCTAGAAGCAACAGCCAGCTGACGTTCCTTCCTCAGCAGCTCCAGCTTCTCTGCTTCAGCCTCCGCACGAATATCCTGCGCACGAGCATCCTGAATCTGCCACAAATCCTCCAAGAAACGGCCATTACGCTCATTCACCTCAGCAGCCAGGCGTTCCATCTGCTCCTGAATCTGAGACTCCATACGATCCGCAAACATCAACCCCGCAACCGGGCTCTCACTCACGCAACGCAAAGACATCAAATCATTCACATCATCAGCAGACAGCGGCTCACCCGAATCAGTGAAACCACCAGCAACCAGATACGACTCCTGCACCAGCTGACCCTCAACCGATGCCGTATAGGTCGCCTCACGCAGGCTCAACTCACCCGAGGTACCCACCAACGACTGCGCGTACTTCGAAGGACGCTCCGAAGCCGACACCGAGAACACCAGCTCACGCTGCGGAGTCTCACGGTTCAACGCCGAATCCACCACAAAACGACCCAGCGGCGAATCAAAACGGTACTGGCGAGTGTGATTATCCGAATCCTCCTTGAGCGCATACGTGCCAGGGACAATATCGCCGTTCTCAGCATCATCATGAGCAGGCACTTCACGCAGAACAAAACGACGCGAATCATCAGCAAAATCAGCCAAGTCAGCCAGCTCGTGCTTCGTCACTTCCATCAGCAGACGCTCAAAAACACCCAACAGCTCACGCGAACCCTCATCATAATGCTTGAGCTTATCCTGAACATTCGCGTCCAGGTTCTCAAACACCTTAGAGCTCGTCTCGCGCATACCCTCAGCGATTAGTTCAGCATTCTCTTCCTCAAGCTCACGGAATGCCTCCTCAATCTCCTCAGCGGTCTTAGCGTTCGCGAAAATAGCACCAATCTTCCTATCAAAATCAGCACCATAGGCAATAGCACCAAGAATCTCATTACTTGCGCCAAAAACACCCGTGAAAATCTGGAACTTATCGCGCAGCATAGACAGTACACGGGCTTCAGCCTCGTTCCGGCTATTCAAGAAGTTCATCACCAAAACATCATGCTTCTGGCCATAACGATGAACACGACCAATACGCTGCTCCACACGCTGCGGGTTCCACGGCAGATCATAATTAATCAGCAACGAACAGAACTGCAAGTTAATACCCTCGCCCGCAGCCTCAGTCGCAATCATAATACGAGCCGAATTACGGAACTTATCAACTAGCGCCTTACGCATATCAGCAGCCTGAACACCGGTGACAAGGTCGCTACCCTCATGCTCCTTCAGCCACTCACGGTAAATCTTGCGCTGCTCCTTCGAACCATTCGAACCGTTGAACAGCACCAGCTCATCACCATAGCCAGCCTCAACCAAAACACGCTGCAAGTACTCCTGAGTACGGGTCGACTCCGTGAAGATAATAGCCTTCTCCGGTGCACCAATAGAACGCATGCTTTCAAAACCGCGCTCCAACGCCTCCAGCAGCTTATGAGCCTTAGCGTTCTCCGTAATCGACGCCGCATGCTCAGCCACACGGCTCAACTCCTCAGCCTCCTGACGAAGCTGAGAACGCTCGTGCTCACTCAGAATACGATCCGCCCATGCGTCAGACTTATCCGAAAGGTTAGACAGCCAACTGTCCTCAGAGGGTCCCGCGTCACCATCAAAATCGGCACCTCCACGCGCAAAGGAACGCGAGGCATCCGAAACTTCCTTCATCGTCAGAACTTCAGGTTCCGTAAGGTAGCGCAGACGCTCAGCCATAGACTCAAGAGTGGAAGAAACCGCAAACGTCGAAGAGCCCAAACGCTTGAACAGCTGAATCGCCATCAGACTACGCGCCGGAGAATACTGCATAAAAGTCGAGTTATGAACAAACGACTGAACCATCTCATGTAGCTGCTGTTCCTTCTCCGTAGGTTCAAACTGGAACGTCTCAGTGCCACGGTTCGTATAGCGCACATACAGGTTCACGTCCTTGCGCAGATGACGCTTCAGCAGCATGCTCAGACGCTCCTGCAAGTCCTCCATCGCCGCGTTCTTAGACAAGTCAGAAGACCCATTAACATAACGCGCACGGAACGCCTTCAAGCTATCAAAGAACTCAGGATCAATCACGGAGACCAGACCGTACAGTTCCTCCATCCTATTGTGAAGAGGAGTCGCCGTCAGCAGAAGAACCTTCTGCGCCGACTTAGTAATCCTAGAAGCAGCCAATGCGCTCTTTGGCTGCCGATGAGCCGGCATATAGAAGTTCCTCAGATAGTGGGCTTCATCCAGCACCATCAGATTCCACGGCAGAGAACCCAGCTTATCCTGAAAGCTCGTCATGAACTGGTACGAACAAATCAAAACCGACGGCTCACCCCGACGGGTCTCTTCGATAACATCCTTTGCGTTCTTAGAATCCACCAGAGTCGCAGGAATCATGAACTTATCCCACAACTCCTGCTTCCATTGCTGACGCAACGACGCCGGTGCCACAATCAAAATATTGCGGCGACGCTCAGACCAAAACTGAGTAATCACAATGCCAGCCTCAATAGTCTTACCCAGACCAACCTCATCAGCGAGGATAGCGCCCTTCATATGGGGAGACTGCAAAGCAAAAAGAGCAGCATCAATCTGATGCGGCTTAGGCTCAACCTGCGCATCAAACAGCAGGCTCGTCAGCTTACCCAGCTCATTATCGGCATAGCTACGGCGCAACTCATGCGCATAAAACTTAGCCTGATAATCGTTAATGGTCGTCACAACAGTACCTTTCGGGTCGCCAGAAGCGGATAGAAAACAGAAAATATACGAAGCCTACAAGCCCCATAAAGAAAGAAAAATAAACGCTAGACTCAGCTCTGAATCTAGAAGGAACAGGTTCAAACAGGCAGAGTTCAAACGGCCAGAGTGTAGATATCTCGGAGGGCGTCCTCGGCCTCATCCAAAGCGTAACCGCTCTGACACAACGCCGCACAAGAATCACAGAAACGAATCTGAGCCAAAGCCTCACGCTCCGTCAGCTCAGGAAGCCGATCCATCAAAAACTCACCGGCCTCCCTGAAGAAATCGTCAATATTCGAGGCGTCCTGCCCAGCGTAGAACTCGCGAAAATCATCACCGGTGTAGTAACCGCTCAGGTCCATGAGTATCTCTCCTTCGGTTCACTCAGATAACAGACCCCATGGAGCTATGCCTTTGCTCCATACACTCAAAATATATGGAACCCCTGACAAAATAAGCGGAAAACACACACATACCGGAATAATCTGCGCTTTCACCCTAGAAATGACAGAAGCTCCGGTGACGGGCACAAACCCAACAGGGCCTTAATACGCGCACCCGCCACCAACAGCAACCGTCGCCCAGGCATCACACAGCCATCATGCCTAGCTAGGCAGCCAACAGCGCCTTAGCCAGCTCCAACTGAGCCTTAACCTTCGCAGTACGACGCTTACGGCCGAAAGTCGCCAACACAGCCGACTCAACATCCTGACCTTCATCCATCAGCTCAGGATCCTGCTCATAGAAGCGCCAAGCATTCGCAATCTCAACCGGGCTAATCTGGTCAAACTCGCGCATCGCACCATCAACCGAAGGGCGGAACTCGCCATACTCCTCACGCGGCGCCTCAACATGCCACACGAACTTATGCTCATCCACCTGTAGCTCAGGCATACGACCCGCCAAACGGATAATCCAGTCGCGGTTCTTCTTCGCCAAACGGCTCACACCAAAGCACTGCGCCGCCAAAGTCGCCAAACGATCCGCCTGAACCGGTCCCTCAAAAGACACAATCTGCTCAAGAGCAGCAGACATCTGATCCTTAGAACGCTTACTGCGTAGCGAATCAAAAATATCGCGGTCACCCAGCGGCATCGGCTCCCACGGCTCAAACGAGTAACGACCCTCCCCCACTGCAAGACACAGCGGAGCAGGCGAAGAAGAAGCCGGCTGAGAGGTCGAAGAAGGAGCCGCAGGCTGGGCAGGCTGCGGAACCGGTGCCGGACGTGCCGGGCGAGTAAACGCACCACGAGGCGCAGACACCTCAGCCTTCGACGAACGCGCCGCCGAAGCCGCCTGGCGGACCTCCTCATCCAGCTCACGACGAACCGGTGCCGCCTCACCAACACCAAACAACTCAGCATGCACACGGTCCAGCTGGCTCTCACACCATGCCTTCTGCTCCGGCGCACCCAACGCCTCAAAAAGACGAGCCGCCGAATCGTAGATACGCACCGCGTCGTTGCGGTCCATCTCCATGTAATGCATCTTCTTATTGCGGAAAATACGCAAATCCTGCGCATACGTACTCACGGTACGGCTCGAATCAGGCTCAAACGGGTGCTTCCGCTCAGAATTACCTACCGGCTCAGTCAGCATACGCAGCTGAACCTGAATATCGCGCGGATTGTATCGGCTCAACTCAACATTGCGATTACGCTGATCATCCAAGTACCACAGAATAGCGGTCCAGCCGTACTCCTTAACCTGCGACTGGGACATCAGGCCCTTCTCAACCACCAGCCGAGTCAGCAGCGGATCAAGCTCACGGCTCAAGTAGTTCAAACAAGAGGAAATGTGAGCATCAGACATGTCAGACATATAAAAACCATTTCGTTGTATGTGTTGCAGCAACCATTGCCACCACATTCATTATGCCCAATGAGAACAACATGTGCGTACTGGTTCGTCATTCTGGACCCGAACCTGTTTAACGGCGAGAAGCCACCAAAGAAGTGGCTTTTCGAAACACATGTGGCTTCTGGGGTGGAGTTATTCTTAACCGGACATCATCATTCTCAAATGAGTCTCCCAATCTTCAGGGAACCCCATCTCGCTCACATGACGTAGTCTAAGCGGCATATAGTCAGACTTAATCAGGGTAATGAGCTTGTCCGTCCACGTCGTACCCGGGGAGACGCTTCTCAGCATAAACGCTATTACTAAGAGAGCTCCATACAATCTTTCACTCTGTCCTCGCGGAAGTGAGGACAGTCCAGGGATAGTACGAAACACGTTAGTCGAAGCAGGAGTAAAACGCCTATTAAACAAACGCCCATGATGTGCACACACATTGCGCACAATGCTCAGCTGTTCACACCATCTCGCTAACGGGTCCTGTCGATAGTATGTTTTCTTGTGTCGAGCTAGCAAAGCTGTAGCATCAACTTTAAACCCGAAGGCAGTCGAAATCTCATGCTGGACAGATACAGGCAACCCACCATACAAAATAGATATATCTGAGAAATCTAGCGTCTCAGCAAGAACCCAGAAAGGGTAACCGTCATAGTTCTCTGAGTAGTGACGAATTGCAGCGTTACTCTTTTTAGCACGTTCTACACGTCTCATTGCTGTCTCATGCCACGCGACATGGTCAAAATCAGGGTGGAACAAATCAGAGTCCTGGTAAGCCAGCGGTCCGTGAGAAACAACCCATTCCCCAATACGCGCTCGCAACGCCACCTCTATACGTTCAATTCCGTCATAGACAAGAGTGCGCAATTTCCGGTCGAACTCATACAATCGAGCAACATCGCTGAAGGAAGTTCCTTCAATAAATCTATCATCGCGCTTCGGCTTCTTAGGATTATCTGTAGGCAGTAAAATCCGATACGGATATGAGTATCCAGACAGTCGGTAGTAAGAAATATTAGACAGCCATTGTCTAGCAAGCTTGTCTTCTACCTGCATGCCACGCTCAGCCATCAGTCTCAGCTGTTCGTCAATAGTAGTTGCACTTTTAACCTGTGCACCCATGCTATATAACCTTCCGCGTAGAAATCCGGCCCGTCTACTCCATCAAGAGTAGCGGGCCGAACGGTTAACTCAAGAGTACAAAAACCAGCACCCAAAAATCAACACATGTGGCTTCTCAGCGTAAGTCAGCGAATGAAAGAGCCTACGCCTCCGAGGGTTTCGCGCCGGTCAGGCGGTACGCCTTGTACACGCCCGTCACGTTACGGACCACGTTCAGCACATGCTCCAGCATGAAGCGGTCACCCAGCTCCAGGGCGAAGCGGTCCACCACGGTACGATCCTCCGAAGTGTGCACGCGCGCATCCAGAATGTTCACGCCCGACTCAGAGATCGCACGAATCAGGTCGCTCAGCAGGCCCTTACGGTCCAGCGCCTCCACCTGAATCTGCACACGGTACGTAGCGGTCGGCGAAGACGCCCACTCGACCGTAGTCACGCGCGGCTCCTCGTCAGCGTTACGCATGTTCGGGCAGTCACGGCGATGCACCGAAATACCGTTATAACGGGTCACAATGCCGATAATGTCATCCGGCGGAACCGGGGTGCAGCAACGCGCAATCTTCGTCAGCACACCCTCAGCACCCGGCACAATCACACCGTTATCGCCAATCGCCTTGCGGGTCGACTTCAGCAGCGTCTCGTCAAAGTCGCTGACCTCAACCTCGGGTGCAGGCTCGTCGCCGCGGTGCACCTCAACGAGGGTGTCAATGACCTGCTTCGGCGCGATCTCGTGCTCACCAATCGCACGGTACAGCGACGCCACATCGTTCTTGTGCAGCAGCTGAGCCACCTGAGTCATAATCTCCGGGCTCATCATCTTCTGCAGCGGCAGCTCACTGTTGCGCATGCTCTTGGTGAGCATCTCCCGGCCGGCGAGCAGCGCCTCCATGCGGCGTTCCTTCGCGAAGTACTGGCGAATCTTCGTGCGAGCGCGCGAGGAACGAACGAACTTCAGCCAGTCCTCGCTGGGGCCGGCGTCTTCGTTCTTCGTGGTCATAATCTCCACGGTCGCACCGGTGGGCAGGACCGTGTGCAGCGGCACCAGGCGGCCGTTGACCTTCGCGCCGACGGTGCGGTCGCCGACCTCACTGTGGATGGCGTAGGCGAAGTCCACGGGGGTGGAACCGTTGGGCAGGGCGATTGCCTCACCGTTGGGGGTGAGTACGACGATTTCGTCGGTGTCGAGGGTGTCTGCGAGCGACTCGTAGAACTTCTCCGATTCCGGGTTGGAGTTCGAAATCTCGGCGATGGACTGCAGGATGCCGACGTTCATCATTGCCGAGGTCTGGGTGCCCGGCTCCTTCGGGTCCTTTGCGGGCGCACCGCCACGAGCCGCGACCTTCTCGCCGCGCGATGCCGCCTTGTAACGCCAGTGCGCCGCCACGCCGTACTCAGCCTCTTCGTGCATCTTGTAGGTGCGGATCTGAATCTCAAGCGGCAGGTTACCCGGACCGTACACGGTCAGGTGCAGCGACTGGTAGTTATTGTTCTTCGGGTTCTTAATGTAGTCCTTGAAACGGCCGGTCATCGACGGCCACAGGGACAGCACGTGGCCGAGCACGGTGTAGCACTCCGCCTCTTCCTCGACCATGATGCGCACGGCGAGGATGTCGTTAATCTCGTCGAAGCTGCGGCCCTTCGTCTTCATCTTCTGATGAATCGAGTAGTAGTGCTTCGGGCGGCCCGTCACGGTAGCGTCGATGCCCACCTCTTTCAGGCGCTCGGTAATCTTGGTGCGCGCCTCGTTCAGGAACTTTTCGAGCGCGGGGGTGCGCTCGCCGACCATGCGCACCATTTCGGCGTAAATCTCCGGGCTCATGGCTGCGAAGGACAGGTCCTCCAGCTCCCACTTGATTGTGTTCAGGCCCAGGCGGTGCGCGAGCGGCGCGTAAATTTTCAGGGTCTCTTCTGCCTTCTTCGCGGCAGAAGCCTGCGGCACAAAACGCCAGGTGCGGGCATTGTGCAGGCGGTCGGCAAGCTTAATAAGCAGCACACGAATGTCCTTGCTCATGGACAGCACGAGCTTACGGATCGTCTCAATGGAGGCGTTCTCGCCGTAGGTCATCTTGTCCAGCTTGGTCACGCCGTCGACCAGGTAGGCGACCTCCTCGCCGAACTCTTCGGTGAGCTGCTCCATCGTGTAATCGGTGTCTTCCACCGTGTCGTGCAGCAGGCCGGCGGCGAGTACGGGACCGGTCGCGCCCATCTCCGCAAGAATTGCGGTCACCGCGACCGGGTGGGTGATGTACGGGTCGCCACTCTTACGCTTCTGACCCTCGTGGCAGCGGTTCGCCACCTCGTAGGCGCGCTGCAGCACCTGGATGTCTTCGTCCGGGTGGTAGCGGCGCACGGCACGTACGACCGGCGCGATCATCGGGGAGAAACGGATGGTACCGCCGTGAGAATCGGACGCCTCCATCTTGCTGCTGCGGCCACCAAAAACGAGGCGGTTAGGCACACGCCCGCTAGCAGCCATGACACGGTGCGAGCCGCGCTTCCTCTTCGCATCAGACGAATCGGTTTCAGGCAGAGGAATCGGGCCAGCGGGCCGAACCGCGGGCTTCTCGGCGGTCCCTGCAGGGTTCTCAGCGTTGGTGTTCACGGCAGGTTCTGCACTCATTCCAGGCTCCTTCGGGCTCAAGATAATCAGCCGCACACTCAAGTTCCTCATCGTTGAGGGCTATACCGGCCAAACCGGCCCCTAGCCCGCTCAGCTGGCTCAAACGCGAGCGCACAGTATCTTCACTTCTTATCCTACCCAGCGGTCTGGAACGCGCCAAACTATGCAACGTTTTAACACACCAGAGCGCGTTGTTTAGGAAATAATCGGGCGCGCTAAAGGGGAGCCGACACCTTTCGGTATCGACTCCCCTATCGTTAGCAACGCCAGTATCGCTGGCGGAACGTTGGCTAACCGTTCAGGTTCACGCGGTGAATCTCAATGGTTGCACGTGCCGGCTTCTTAGCAGGCTTCTTGGTTGCCTTCTCGTCCTCGGTCGCCTTGTCAGCGGACTCCTCAGACTTCGCAGCCTTCTCAGCCTCGGCGGGCTCCTCCGAAGAGTCACCTTCAGCCTCGTCAGCATCCTCAGCGTCCTTGAAGCTGCCGCTCTCCACCTTCGCGGTGTGCTCACGAATCTGAGCCTCACCCAAACGCAGCGAAGCATACAACGGTGCAGACACGAACAGCGTACCGAACATGCCCACCAGAATACCCACGAACAGCGACAGGGACAGGTCCTGCAGAGTACCCGCACCCAGGATGAACGCACCAATGAACAGAATCGCGCCCACCGGCAGAACACCCACAATAGCGGTGTTAATCGAACGGACCAGAGTCTGGTTCACCGCCAGGTTAATCTGCTCGGCAAAGGTCGTGTCACGGCGTTCCAGCACATCCTCGGTGTTCTCACGGATCTTATCGAACACCACCACCGAGTCGTACAGCGAGTAGCTCAGAATCGTCAAGAAACCAATAATCGCACTCGGAGTAATCTCGAAGCCGAACGCGGCGTACAGGCCAACCGTCACCACCACGGTGAAGAACAGGCCCGCAATAGACGCCAGCGACATCTTCCAGGTGCGGAAGTAGAACGCCATACCAATCAGCGCAAGTACCACAAACGCAACCAGACCCCAGAACGCCTGACGGGTCACATCCGCACCCCAGGTCGGGCCCACAAACGAGGAGGTCACGTCATTCTCAGAGACGCCGTAACCCTCCTGCAGAGCCGCCTTCACCTGCAGAGTCTCATCATCGCTGAGCTTACTCATCTGGGCACGAATCGTACCCGGGGCAATATTGGTCACGCGAACATCCGAAGCGTCCTTCGCCTTCTCGTGAATAATGCGCTCACCCGTAGCAGTATCAACGTGCGCGGTCTTCGAGACCACGAACTCCGAACCGCCACGGAAATCAATACCCAGGTTGAAGCCGCCACCAACAGCCGGAATCAGAACCGAAACCGCCATCAGCACAGTAGCCAGCACCAGCCACAGGCGGCGCTTACCCACGAAGGGGTACGAGCGGGCACCCGAATGCAGGTCATTACCGAAGCGGGCAAAAGCATTAGGTTTCACATCGGTAGCCATGCTTAGCTCTCCTTCTTCTCATCAGAAGCAGACTCGTCAGCCTCAGCGGCGGCACGCTCTGCACGGCGACGCTCAGCGATGCTCAACTGCTTCTCCTCCGGGCTGCGGAGGCGACCGGCACCACGGTACAGCGGCGTAGCGCCCAGCGACTCAGGCGACAGGCCCGAGTGGCGGTGACCCTCACCGAAGTAGCGGGTATTCGCCAGCAGAGTCAGCATCGGGTGGGTGAACAGGTACACGACCACAAGGTCAGCAATCGCAGTCAAACCAAGGGTGAACGCGAAGCCCTTCACCGAACCGACCGACACCACGTACAGCACCACAGCAGCCAGCAGGTTCACAGCCTTCGACGCCAAAATAGTGCGGGATGCGCGCTGCCAACCGTGGTTCACCGCCGACGGGATCGTGCGGCCCGCACGGATCTCATCACGGATACGCTCAAAGTAGACGATGAACGAGTCAGCCGTAGCACCAATCGCCACAATCAGACCCGCCACGCCAGCCAGGGACAGGCGGTAGTTCAACGCCCAACCCAGCAGAGCAATCGCCTCATACGAAATAATGCCAGCCACAACCAGCGACATCATCGTGACAAAACCCAGCAGACGGTACTGGAACAGCGAGTACACAAACACCAGCAGCAGACCAATCAGGCCGGTCAGCAGACCCACACGCAGCTGCTCTGAACCCAGGGTCGCAGAAATCTGCTGCTCCGACTGGATCGTGAAGCTAATCGGCAGGGCACCGTACTTGAGCTGATCGGCGAGAGCCTTCGCCTCCTGCTCGGTGAAGTTACCGGTAATCTGCGGCTTACCATCAGAAATCACAGCCTGCGACACCGGGGAGGACAGCACCTTGCCGTCCAGCAGAATCGCGAAGCGGGCACGAGGGTCATTTGCGTTCTGTGCACGAATCGCGTTCAGGCGAGAAGTAATGTTCTGGAACTTCTCACGAGCTGCATCGTTGAACTGAATGTTCACAGCCCAACGGCCCGTCGTCACGCCCTGACCGCTCGTCTCCTGCGAGTGGCTTGCGGTAGAAATATCGCTACCGCTGAGCTCCACAGGACCCAGAATGTACTTCTCATGACCGTCAGTGGAGCACGCCACCATCGGCTTAGTCGGGTCGGCACTATCGGCGTCCTCATTGCGTGCCGCGGTGCAGTCCTTCGCCTCGTACTGCTTGTACAGGTCCGCAGTAATCCAGTTGCGGTCCGAACCATCAGTCGGTTCCGCAGACGGCTTGGGCAGCTTATCGTCCGCAGTGCGGGCATCCTCAGCCACCGCAGTGCCGGCACCAGACAGCAGCACCGGGCGGAACGTCATATTTGCAGACGCCTGAATCAGCTGACGAGTCTCAGCGCTAATCGTTCCGGGAACCGAAACAACCACGTTATTACCCGAGCCGAAGGAGGTGGTAACCTCCGCCTCCGAAACGCCGGCACCATCAACGCGCTGACGAATAATCTCAACCGCCTGGTTCAACTGCTCCTGGGTGACGTTCCCATCCGAAGAGCCATTGACCTTCGGAGAAAGAATCATCTGAGTACCACCCGAAAGGTCCAGGGCGAGCTTCGGTGCCCAAGAACCTCCCGCGTAGGTGGTGCCGAAAATACCGGCAGCCATAACAACCATGAGCAGGACCATCGAGAGGAGCGCCCCTCGCGCGGCTGCAAGCGGTGAACGCTTAGCCATAATGTTCCTTCTTCGTGTGAATAGTATTGAGTGTTCTACAGATTCCGTAACGCGAAAACCCGACGCCGCTCACTGGGCGCCGGGCTCATACGCTCTGAATTACTTAGCAGTATCAGAAGAGGTATCGGAAGCGGGAGCTTCGGATGCGGTAGCCTCGTACACGTCCTCGGTCAGGGGCGCTGCGGGGGCTTCATCCTCAACAAGGTTCAGGATCGCGTTCATGGACGCAGTAATCACAACGCCCTCTGCAATCTGAAGCTGCAGCTTGTTGTTCTCAAAGTCAGTGCTGACAACGGTGCCGTAGACGCCGGAAGCAGTCATCACCTGATCACCGGGGACGAGCGCACGTCGCATTGCCTGCAGCGCCTCAAGCTGCTTCTGCTGGTTCTTCTTAGCGGAAGTAAAAATCCAAAAAATTGCAGCAAAGAAGACAATCGTCATGATGACGTTGATGAGGAAGTTAAGATCCATGGTCTCACTTTCACATCCGCACCCGTGCCGCTCACCGCGAGGGTTGAGCGTACCAGAAGGTGTGGAATCGTAGATACAGTACGTATCCATCCTACGCGAGAGCATGAGCTTTAGCGCCCCGAACCAGCGTTTTTGTGAGGTTAACCTGAGTTTTGGACTCTCTCGGCGTAATTTTATGTCGCCGGTAGGGGTCGGCAGGGCCCGCAGAAGAGCTGCCGCGCCTGCAGAAAAGCTACGGGGAGATACGGAAGAGCCCGCGGGAGGCTGTACCTCCCACGGGCTACTTGCTGTATATCTTGACCGGATGCGTTAGCCGGATTCTCTGACCGGCACGGTCTAGCACGTGTCTAGAGCTGAATCTCCGGCGCCTCCAGGCCGAGGTGCTCCCACGCCGCGGGCAGAGCCACACGACCGCGCGGGGTGCGACCAATCAGGCCCTCACGCACCAGGTACGGTTCAGCAACCGTCTCCACGGTCTCCGTCTCTTCACCCACCGCAATGGCGAGGGTGGACAGGCCCACCGGACCGCCGCCGAACTTGTGAATCAGCGCCTCCAGCACGGCACGGTCCAGGCGGTCCAGGCCGCGCGAATCCACCTCGTACATGTCCAGCGCGGTTGCGGCATGGGTCGCGTTAATGCGGTCCACGCCGTTGACCAGCGCCCAGTCACGCACACGACGCAGCAGGCGGTTCGCAATACGCGGCGTGCCGCGGGAACGACCGGCAATCTCCGTGAAACCCTCGGAGGTAATCTGCATGTCCATCAGACCCGCGCTACGGCGAAGCACCAGCTCCAGCTCCTCCACCGAGTAGAACTCCAGGTGGCCGGTAAAGCCGAAGCGGTCACGCAGAGGCCCGGGCAGCAGACCCGCACGGGTCGTCGCACCCACCAGGGTGAACTGCGGCAACTCCAACGGAATGGAGGTTGCACCCGCGCCCTTACCGACCACAATGTCCACACGGAAATCTTCCATCGCCATGTAGAGCATTTCCTCAGCAGGGCGGCTCATACGGTGAATCTCATCCAGGAACAACACCTCACCGGGAGTCAGCGAAGACAGAATCGCCGCCAAATCACCCGAATGCTGAATCGCCGGACCGGAGGTGATGCGCAACGGCGCCTCCATCTCTGCCGCAATAATCATTGCGAGAGTGGTCTTACCCAGACCGGGAGGGCCCGACAGCAGCACATGGTCGGCGCTACGGCCACGCATCTTCGAAGCCTCCAGCACCAGGGACAGCTGCTGACGCACACGGCGCTGACCCACAAAGTCGTCCAGGGACTTAGGGCGCAGTGCCGCCTCAATCATCTTCTCTTCAGGCTCTTCTTCCATCGCCACGAGGCGCTGGGCGGGAGCTGAAGACGCCTGAGTGCCGGGCACCTGACCGGGAAAATACCCGCCGGAAACCAGGGACGCCGCGGGCTGCGGCTCATAGGGATTCTGGCTCATAGAATTCTTCTTTCACAAAAGTTTGAGTGGGATACGTCGAACAGGGCGCGCCGTTTAGTGGCGGCCCACCGTGTTCTGAGTACCCAAGGAGGCGAGCACACCGCGCAGAGCCACACCCACCGGCTCAGTTTCTGCGGCAGGGTTGTGCTGCACGTAAGCGTCAATAGCGGCGGAAGCGTCCTTCTCGCTCCAGCCCAGAGAGGTGAGAGCGTCAAGCACCTGCGGCTTCCAGACAATGCCCTGGCTCAGCGGCAGCTCATCGGTCTGGCCATCGCTGAGAATCAGCTTGCCGGCAAGCTCCAGCACAATACGGCGGGCACCCTTCGGACCAATACCGGGAACCTTCGTGAACGCCTTATCGTCACCGGTCGCCACGGCGCGCTCCACCTCAGCAGCAGTGTGAACACTCAACACCGCCAGAGCAATACGCGGACCAATACCAGAAACCGAAAGCATCATATCGAACACTTCACGCTCGGCAGGCTCCGAAAAACCGTAGAGAGTCATCGACTCTTCACGCACAATCATGGTGGTCAGCACGGTAGCTTCCTCACCGGTGCGCAGCTTGGAGAGAGTACGCGCAGTGGCGTACACGAGCATGCCGAAACCGTTCACGTTAATCACCGCATGATCAAGGCCCACCTGAGCCACACGACCGGTCAGGGATGCAATCATTTCTCTCCACCTTTCAACACCGTGCCTCCGGGATTGAGGCTCGCGGCAGTGTGAGGGCACCGGGCACTCCGGCACCCACAGAACGCACTCCCCCAGTTCAACGGGGAGACACTACAAGTATATTAGAATATTTCTTCTGAAATCAAGCATATATTCGAACTTTTTAGCGAATATAAGCGAACCAGCGGGAGGGGCACAAAGGCCCCCAAAGGCACCTCTAGCGGCGAGCGCGCGCCTCCGCCTCCATCCAGGCACGCTGCGCCGGAGTCAACGACCCTCCGCGGCGAGCCTGCGCCGGACGTGAACCCTGGTGAGTCTGCGTCTGAGCGGACATATTAATGCCCGAACCGATGCCGCCGCCACGCCAACCGTGACAGATCGCAATCGCCAGGGCATCGGCAGCATCGGCGGGCTTCGGCATGGAATCCAGCCCCAAAATGCGGGTCACCATACGACCCACCGACGCCTTATCGGCGCGGCCGCTACCGGTCACCGCCGCCTTCACCTCCGAGGGGGTATGGAAGAACACCGGCACGCCGCGCATCGCCGCCGCAGAAATCACCGCACCCGAAGCGTGCGCCGTACCAATCACCGTGTTCACCTGCTCCTGAGCGAAGATACGCTCAATCGCCAGGGCATCCGGCTTGTAGGTGTCGAGCCAGTGGGAGGCGGCGTTGAAAATCCAGAGAATACGCTGGTCCAGGGACTCCGCCGGGATCGTGCCGGCAACACCCACGTTCACGAAGTGCGCCTTACGGTCGGCGGTCATATCGAGCATGGAGAAGCCACAGCGGGTCAGACCCGGGTCAACACCCATGATGCGGGTTGCACCCGGCACGCGCTCCACGGCGGCGGCGGTACGGTTCTCACGCATGCTATCGCGTGCGGCAGGTTGAGCGGCAGCCATCATCGCCCCTTTCGACAAACTCCCTAGAGAATCTCTAGATTCTAGCCCTTCAGAATCCTAGCACCCGGCACCGGGGCACGCCACGAGATTAGTCGTCGCGAGAACGGTCACCACGAGAACAATCACTGTGCGCACCGCAAGAACAGTCACCACACGTGAACATCCCCAAGACGCTAAGAAGCCACTCTCCCAACCAGCCACCCTACGGCGGCTCGGTTAAAGGAGCGGCTTCTTCAAGCATCAGATATCAGAATCCGAGCGATTACTCAGCTTCCAGCTCTGCCATAACCTCAGCAGAAACGTTAGCGTTCGAGTAGACGTTCTGAACGTCGTCGAGCTCTTCAATAGCGTCTGCCAGCTTCATGAACTTCTTAGCACCCTCGGCGTCCAGGTCAACCTGCATGGTCGGGCGGAAGACCGGGTCGTCGTTGTTGTACTCCAGGCCAGCCTCGTCCAGTGCCTTACGAATCTCGGGCAGGTCGGTCGCTGCGGACACAACGGTGAAGATATCGCCCTCGTCCAGAACCTCTTCGGCACCTGCGTCCAGAACAGCCATCAGAACGTCGTCCTCGGTCAGGCCGTCAGTCTTGGTGACCTCAGCAACGCCCTTACGCTCGAACAGGAACGCAACCGAACCCTGGTCAGCCATGGTGCCGCCGTTACGGGTCACAGCCAGGCGAACCTCAGACGCTGCACGGTTACGGTTATCGGTCAGACACTCAATGTACAGAGCGGTACCCTGCGGGCCGCGTGCTTCGTACATGATTTCGGTGTAGTCAATGGTCTCACCGGTCAGGCCAGCGCCACGCTTGATTGCGCGGTCAATGTTGTCGTTAGGAACGGAGTTCTTCTTCGCCTTCGACACAGCCAGGTCAAGAGCGGGGTTACCAGCAATATCAGCGCCGCCCATACGTGCTGCAACTTCAATTGCCTTAATGAACTTCGCGAAAGCCTTCGCGCGCTTAGCGTCGATAGCAGCCTTCTTGTGCTTAGTAGTCGCCCATTTAGAGTGACCGGACATTCGTATCTCCCTTAGTCAAAACCTCTGTGCGGACACGGCGAAACGTCCCACGCACCGTACTGTACTCACATAACTATACCGTAGCGGAGGCGCACACCACCTCAGAAAGTGCACGCCACCGCCAGGAATAGGCTAGCGGGGGCGGGACGCAGCCGAAGCGCGTGCCTTCTCCACCAGCGAGTCGTCAATCGTGTTCGGCGTGAACTCGCCAAACTTACGCTTAGCCGCCTGCTCAATCAGGTAGTCCGAAATCCTCGGGTTCTTCGGTAGCAGCGAACCGTGCAGGTAGGTGCCAATCACGTTGTGCACGCGCGCACCCTCATACGCATCGGTCACGTTGTTGCCCTCACCCTTGGTGACGGTAGCCAGCGGGGTGCAGCCGGAACCCAGGTAGGTCAGGCCCGAGTGGTTCTCAAAACCAATCACGGTGCCGAACTCCTCAGACTCCTCAACAATGTTGCCGATCAGGCGGTCATCGCCGCCGACCGTGTGCGCATCAAAAATGCCGATACCCTTCAGCACCTCACCCTCACGGGTGCGGAACTCCTTGCCGAACAGCTGGTACAGGCCACAAATGACGAGCATCGGCACGCCAGCCTCAGCCAGCGAGCGCAGCGTGTCACCGTTCGCGTGCAGGTCATCCTGAATCACGGACTGACCCGAGTCCTGACCGCCACCACCCAGAATAATGTCAACATCTTCCGGGAAAGGCTGACCGGGGTTGTGGTCCAGAATCTGCACGTCAAAGCCGTGTGCCTGCGCGCGACGAGCCAACGCCAGGGTGTTGCCCCAGTCGCCGTAAATGTTCATGTCGAGCGGGTACAGCTGCAGAATACGCAGAGTCTTACCGTTATTGGGGCCGGAGGCGGGGGTGCCCTCAAAAGTGTGAGTTGCCGTCATTAGGAGACCCTCTCAACGTCAGTGATCTTTGCGAGCTCTTCACGCAGAGCCAGCATTGCGGTGTAGGTGCAGAAAATACGCATGGGCGCGTTACCGCTGGAAGCAATGAAGCCCTTGAGTGCATCGGCAAGGTTCTCGTTGACCTCGTCAACCGTCACGCCGTCATGCTCCAGGCGCAGCGCCATATCCCAGGCGCGCACACCCGAAACCATCTGCACACCGGTCTTCTTCAAGCTGTCGAAGTCAACATCCCACAGCCAGGACACGTCACGACCGTCAGCGTACTGGTCGTTAATCGTGATCATGGTGGCGTAGTCGTCAGCGTTCGCGCTCGCCAGGGACAGGCGGAAACCGCTCGGGTTCTTCACCAGCAGCAGCTGCAGCGGGCGGCCGTTCACGTTCAGGGTCTCACCGCGACCGAAAGCGGGGGTAATCTTCGCCAGCTCCGCAATGAGCTTATCTTCGTTGAGCTTCTCGCCCATGACGGCGCGGGTCAGCGCCATAGCGCCAGCCGCGTTGAAGATGTTGTAAATGCCGTAGAGGTTAATCTCGCCGACTCGCTCCACACCCGCCAGGTCGAAGGTTGCGGAGGTGCCGGAGAACGCGGTCAGGGTGACGTCCGCATCGGGCAGGGTTGCCTTCGCGACGGTGCCGCCGCGCATCTCATCATCCGAGGGGAAGTACGAGCGCAGGGACTCATCCAGGCCGTAGTACTTGACGGTCACGCCCGGCTGCACATTCTCAGCGAGGGAGCGGATGCGCGGGTCCTCACGGTTGAGCACCACGGTACCGGTCGTTGCGGAGGCGACGGTCGCCAGCATGCGGCGGGTCGTGTCAATCTCACCGAAGCGGTCCAGCTGGTCACGCAGAACGTTCAGCAGCAGAGCGTAGTCGGGCTTGACGGCCTTGACGAAGTGCACGGCGTGCGCCTCATCCAGCTCAAGCACAGCAATATCAGCATCAAGCTTGCCGCCGAGGGTCATCTCGCCCAGCAGTGCCGCGGCGACACCGCGCACAAAGTTCGAACCGGTGCGGTTAGTGAAAACCTTCAGACCCTGAGCTTCAAGCAGCTGCACAGCCATCTTCGTGGTGGTGGTCTTACCGTTCGTGCCGGAGACAACAACCACGCCGTAGGGCAGCTTCGCGAGCTCTTCAGCGACGAAGTCGGGGTGCAATTTTTCCATAACAAGGCCGGGGAAGGCGGAGCCGCCGCCGCGAAGCTTAGTCGCGGCGCGTACGCCCTGGCCGAGAAGACGAATGAGGGGTTTGGACATGCTTACCATTTTAGTACACGCACGCCAACGGCTGAATGTGGGTAGCGGTATCGTTCGCTCATGCCGGAAGGGGCGGGGTTACTGAGGTTTTGGAATGGCGGCTCCGGCTAAAGCGGCATGCCGGGGTATTAGAGCAGCGAGCCCGCCTAGAAAAGCGAGCCCTGCACCCTCACCCGCGTGAACTCCTGCGCAGGCTCCACCAGCACATTCCGCCACGCGGCAGTATTCACCAGGAACGCCGCGTCAGCATCGCCGGTGTGGGCGCTCAAAAACTGACCCGCCGCACCCGTACAGAAGAAGCCAGTTGCCCCGCTCTCGGTACCGGGATCGCAGGGTGCCAGCGGTTCGGGCGATTGCGCCCGCAGAGCCGCGTACGGGCGGTTCATGGCAAGCGACGGAATCCACGGCTCATCCAGGGCGGTGAGCGGCACCTGCGGCTCGGTGCGCGCCAGTTCGGCGAGCGCTTCGCGGGCGCGGGCAACCGCCTCCTGATGGGCAGAGCGAAGCTGCGCGCCGGGTAGCGGGTTCGTCCAGGCGCGGTACTTGCTCGCCACCTGCTTGACCTGCGGAATCTTCGCGAGGGCGGTCACGGCATCTTCGGCGCGGCGAATCGCCAGGCCGTCGGGTGCGAGCGCAATGTAGGTGGCGGTGGCGACCGCCTGCTCATCCAGGCGGCGCGGGGTCGAATGCAGGGAGCTCGTGCCGACCTTGTGCGTGCCGTCGGGGAACGTCGCGATGTAGAGGCGATGCTCCAGCATGGCGTAGGCGCGCATGGATTCGGTGAGCGTTCCGGGGTACAGGTGCGCGCTGTGCAGGGCGGTGAATTCGTCGCGAGCGGTGCAGCGCGGGCACTGCTGGCCACGCTGGATGCGGGTGCCTTCGGGGCAGGGTACGCGGCGGATTCGGGCGGATTCGGGGGCGGCGTCATTGCTCGTGCCGGTGGTGTAGCCGGCGCAGTAGCGGTAGAGTTCCCCCTCGCTATCGCGCGGAATACGCAACCCCAGGTAGGCGCCGGGGGTCAGCGGAATCTGGATGCGCACCCCGCTCGGAACGCCAAGCTGCGCGGGGCTGCTTTCCTGGATAGGGGCGCTCTCCCCCGCCGCTTGAGATGCCCGACTATTAGCTCCTTCTGCGACCCCGCCAATGGCTCCACCAGTTACAGGCACGACCGGTTCCACCTCAATGAGCGGGCGGCGATTGGACCAGCGAATCTGCCTCCAGATGAGCAGCTGCGGCGCGCCTGCAGAATCACCGGCGGCTTCATTACCGGCGGCGGGCACAGTAACTACAGCAGGCACAGTAGCTGCAGCAGGCGCGGCAGTGAACTCGTCGAAAGCAGTCTCAAGCAGGTTGGGGTAGTCCATAGCATTTCACTCTAGCGGGTCTGGCGCATCTAGTGCTGGCACGTCTAACGGCTCTGGCGGGTTCACGGCGCGGCTGGCGAGACTGCCCCAGACGCTCCGCTCATTCCCGCCGCACATCCTCGGGGCACGTCCTCGGGGCGCAAAAAGAGGTCAGCAACCTTCACGCTGATCCGCACCCCTCGCAGTGTTGCCGTGCGTTCACGCACGACCGGGTGGGTTCTCAGTTGAGGCGCTGACCTCTGTGGTTGATGCAGGGTGCTTCCCCTGCCAAGCCCGAAAGCGATCGGTGACCGCTATTTTTCGGTGAGCTGTGCGGTGTTCATGGAAGCTGGAAGCTTCCCCGCAGCGTCGCTGCAGTTAAAACTTTGCCATATCCAAGGGGCATAACATCATTCAAATACGCGTCGACCGCCTAATCTACGCATTTATGAAGCAAGTTTTTTCTGCACTGGTTGGCAAATTGAAGTAGTGGGTGCAGATTTTCAAGCTCACCAAGCTACCAAACCGGGTCGCCGGACTATCTAGACTGGGCTATCTAGTCCGGGATATTTAGTCCGGGCTGTCTAGCTGAGGCGCGCAAACCCCTCCGCAATAGCCACACGCATATCATCCAGCGTGCGGGACATGGTCTTGGTGTGAGCAATAATCGGCAAGAAGTTCGTGTCCCCACTCCAGCGCGGCAGAATGTGCTGATGCAGGTGATCAGCAATACCCGCGCCACCCACCTTGCCCTGATTCATGCCAATGTTGAAGCCGTCATTATGCGACACCTCGCGCAGAACCTTCATGGCGAGCTGGGTCAGCTGCGCAATCTCAATGGTTTCCGCCTCGGTCGCATCATCGTAGAACGGGATGTGGCGGTACGGGCAGACCAGCAGGTGACCGGGGTTGTACGGGTAGAGGTTGAGAATCACGAAGGCATGCTCGCCGCGGTACACAATCAGCGACTCCTCGTCACTGCGGCTGGGCGCAGTGCAGAAGGGGCAGGTCTTCTCGGTGTAGTCCTTCTGGCCACCGCTCACGTAGGCGGTGCGGTGCGGGGTCCACAGGCGCTGGAACTGGTCCGGCGCGCCGGGCAGCTCGAAGGAATCCTGCACCGAGGCTGCGGTGCCATGCTCGGGGGTCGTGTTCTCGCTCATAGTCCCATTCTATAGCCCGCACGCGGCAACGGGAACGACCCATCCGCCATGCGGGCCAGATATGAGATGACTCCCCCGGCAGCGCGCCTAGCTGTGCTGCTTTTCCAGGTGAATGATGCGGGTGGCGCCCTCAAAGGTCATGGGGAAGCTCAGCACGCCGTCCACCATGGTAAATTCCTTGGTTTCCTTGTCGGAGGCGTAGGGTGCGCGGGCCAGCTTCGCACGATCCACGTGCGAAACGTAGCTGAAGTTGCCGTCTTTTGCCTCGAAAGTGCCAACCCAGAAGGGGGTCGCCAGCTCTTCGTGGTTCAGGTGGTAGGTCACCTCGATAACACCGTCGTGAATGACGGCATCCATGTAGTTCTCAAGGTCAGCGGCGCCCTGCTGAACCCAGGTGCCGTCCATGATTTTCTGCGAACGCGCAACGGCTACCGAGGAAGGCATGGGTGCCGCAGTGGAGACGACAGGTTCCTGGTTGCTCGTGTTATCCGGTGCGGGGGTTTCGGTGGGCTGGGTTGCGGTCGGGTGAATCGACGGGTCCTGCGAGACGCCAACCGCCGCCTTAATTCCGGTACTGTCGTCGCCGGGGGCGGAAACAGCGCTAGGTTCGGCGGTTGCAAAAGCAGCCTGGTCAACAACAGCGGATGCGGAGGCGTTATTCGGTGCGGATGCGCACGCGGTGAGGGAGAGCGCGCTGACGAATAGAGCGAGCGCGCCCAGAGTGGACTTAGGTGCCACGAAAGTGTCCTAACAGAGTGTGTGTTTGAGTGAATTTGTGAGTTGAGTGGTGCCTGCCCGTGAGTGAGGTGGGCATACGACGACACCCCGTAGCGTATTGGGCTACAGGGTGCTCGGTAATTGGCACGGTAGATAGTTTATAGGCTTTGGCTAGGAGTTTCACTAGTGACGGTTATTTTTAAAAGATAGTTTGGTCACATTAGACCTTAAGTTGAGGGGTTATTCACAGCCGAGAACCCCAATTTGCACTCTGAACGGGCTAATTTTGCCTTGACAAGCCACAACATAATATCTGGCGAGATTTTCTGGATTTCTGTCCCAGTATTTCTGCCGCGCCACCGGCAAAACCCACGATTTCGCTACAGTCGACACACTACAGTCAACAGCAGAACTCAACACCTATTTGCGAGAGCGCAACGCGAACTTCTCACGAATAATCGTGAACGTCTGGCGAGTCTCCTCCAGCAGGGCGATCGGCTCCTGCTCACGCACCGCAACCTCATGAGAGGTCGAGGAATCAGCGGGTTCACCAGTCCGCGCGGCGCCCGGTGCGGTATTCGAGGTAGCAGCCGAGGCGGGTTCAGCAGCACCAGGCGCAGTAAAACCGGCGGCGCCGAAACCGGCGCGGCGTGCCGCCTCCGCATCCGAAGGAACCGGGTGCACACCGTCTTCATCCACGACCTCACGCAACGTGTAGTCGCGGGCTTCACGGCGCGCATACTCACGAGCCAGCAGGGCACGCAACTCAGAAATCTCCTGGCGAAGATCGTCCACGTCAGCCTTGGTTGCGGGGTACTCCTGCTCCTCCCTGCCACCAAACTTTTCGATAATCCAGCTCGCGAGCGCACCGGTAGCAACCGCGACCAAGCCCCCGCCGTACAGCATGACGATCACGGCGATGACCCTGCCGATACCGGTGACCGGGTAAACGTCTCCGTAGCCGACCGTGGCGAGGGTCGTGAACATCCACCAGTAGGCGGTGGGCAGGTCACGAATCATCGCGCCCGGCTCGGAGGACTCCACCGAATAGATCGACAGGGCAAACATGATGATGAAGATCGCGGTGTATCCGAAGAGCTTCACCGCCAACTCTGAGAGCCTCTTGTACTGGCGGTTGGTGGTCAGGTGAATCATGGCGAGGAAGCTGACAATACGCCACGCGGGCAGCAGCACAATCGCCAGGTTCATCAGGTTATGCGTGATGAAGTAGAGTCGCCGTGGCGCCAGGTACAGGCGAATGCAGTAGTCGGCGGCGAATAGGCCCCACAGAATCATCTGAATGATGTTGAGGTACCCGTCGTACGGCTCCTGAATGCGCGTACTCATGATGGGCGCGGCAAACGCGAGCAAGTACAGCACGGACGCCACGAACATGGGCCGGGAGGAACGCTCCTCCCACGCGGCCAGGTTCTTCTCGCCGCGGTACTTGCTGAGCGTACGGAACAGGCGGGTGCGCGGGGCGCGACGCGGCGGGTCCGTGACGGTGCGGGTGACCGTGCGGATAGTCGTGGTGTGCGTTTCAGGTTCGCCTACGTCAATAATCTCGGCGGCGCCATCAGGGTCACCCTGGGTGCCTGCCTTCTGGGTGCCAGCTTTCTGGTCGCCCTTGCCGTGCGGGTGATGCGTGGTGCGGGTGATGCGGCGCTCCTCGCGGTGCGTACCGTCCGGCGCATCGGTGGTGGCGTATTCTTCGACGACTTCTTCGTAGTCGTCGTCGGGGTTCAGGTCGGTGGAGTAGACGGAGTGGGTGCTGTCCAGGCGGGCGCTATCAATCTGCACGGCATCAACCTGTACTGCCTCCATGCCGGGGGCGGTAGCCTCTGCGGGGCTACTTGCTGCAGCACTAGTTTTGGCGGCACTGGATTCTGCCGGTGCCGACTGGGTATAACCAGCCTTCGTGGTATTCTCAGCGGCGGCTTCAGATGCGGTAGTTTCAGATGCAACAGTTTCAGGGCGCGCAGACGCACCCACCGGGCTGTTCCCCGGAATATTGCCCGAGGTATTCCCCGAGGTATTGGGTGCTGTGCCGTTCTTTACCGTGTTGTCTGTCTGGTTCTGTTCTGCCTTATCCATAGTGTGAATGATACTCCACGCCGTTGCGTTTGCGTTTCTATTTCGTTGCACTGTGACCTTGTGCTGTGACCTTTGGGCGGCGGTCTTTACACCGCGGTTTTGTGCACGATACTGTGTCGAAATCGGGCGGCGGTTCGGTTGCGGTGGAGAACCGTTCGGGTGCGAAGATGACGGTGTATTGTGCGGGTGTGGATCGTAAGGAGCGTAGTGTGCCTGCGGGTGGCCGCGTGTTTGTGGAGGATTTGGGGGTGCGTGCTTCGGCGGGTTCTCCCCTGTTCTGTGGTGTGGTGACCTCTGATAGTACTGCCAGCTGGAATGTTACGGCCCTCGGCGGCCGCGCCTAATTACTTTAAGATTTAGCCAATATTTAACAAATAATTTTCAATACCAACCAAATTAAGGATTAAAAATTGATATACAGAAATATAGGAGATAGAAGGGACGGAGCGAGTCGACTTATCCACTCACTCCGTCCCGAGAACCTATATGAGACTAATTAAGCAAAAAATATTAATTTATTATAGACCATTCACCCAACGATAGAACCAACGCTTATAAATCTTTTTTGCTGGAGCCTTTGTTACAGGATGAAAGAAAGGGTCAAACAATGAATCAGCAGGCCATTTTATCATTGCTTCATAATATAAACATTTCCTTCTCTTACCACTCAAAAAAACATTCAGAGCATTTTCAAATTCTTGATCAGAAATAACCGCTCCATAAAATTCTCGCATATCGCGCGACCAGAATCTCCATGTATCATCCGTAATCCTACCCAATTCTCGCAACTCAATCTGATCGCAACAGAATTCAATATATTCCCGGTACACATCTTGTTTGTCAACACCTGAAGAATTTTCCATTTTATCAAGAATTATCCACAATCGATTCAAATACATTGATTCGAGTGAGCGATGCTCTTGAATTTTAGTCGCACGAAATTGTATGGCTGCAACAAAGGCACTCGCAATTGCACCTACAGCTGAAAATGCTGTCGCCCAAAATACCATCCAATCCAATTCCATATTAAAACTCACCTACTCTCCTGCTCATTTTTCTTATATGACTTAAGAATGATTTCTTTAAACCGACTTGAACGCTCATGTACTGGTATCGAATCAATATCCCCCGCCAAGATATACCTAAAATTCTCAATAAAAAACTTCGAATCACTATAAAATTCGATTATTTCCTCCAAAGTATGTTTAAGTGACAGATGGTGAGCATTTTTATGAATGACATTATTTCTCATAAAAATCATTGCATAGAATGTTTTAATTGACCACTTCAAATCTTCCCGATTTTTAATCTTTGTCGATATTGATTCAAACATTTTCCCTTCTCCAAAAAATTTCTTCAGGAATGCATTTATTTCACCCTTATTACTATCACTCCAGTCAAATAGCGAGTAGAACCCTTTATCAAGAATAGACTTGTCGATGAAATTCATTAGAAATTTTCCATCTTCATTAAAAGAATCACCAAAATAAGATCTTATATCGCTTTTTATAGATGACTCAAAATAGCTTACAGAAGAAATCAATACATATTTACCTAGTATTTCTTGCCTCAATGCCAATTCATCCGGAGAAGGAAACTCTAAACGTTTTGACGAATTCGAACTGAACATCATTGATTTATTTATCCTCAAGATAAATTGCAAATCATCTTCTTCTATACCATGTGCTGCATCGAAGTAATTCTCCACATTAAACCCTGAAAAGATATCTACCTATTTGATATGTTGTTCTGCAATAATTTCCAGTGCCCGACCAATTCGTCCTTCGTATTGATTTTTGGCAGTGGTTTTATCCAGAGAATCAGTATAGAATCTATCATCATTTATAATTTCAGAAATAAGTTCCGGAGTGAAATCTTCTATGCCTGACTTATAAAATGCCCCATATAGCCCTTCCAGAACAGGGCGACTAATAGTTTTGGAACCTTCGCGAATATAAGCACCATCCGAACCGTGGAGAGTGAATATAAAATGCTTTAACGCACTCATTCTTTCATTGATTTGAGACTCATCAAACTTCTTTGCCATTTCAGCATAACGATTAAGGAATCTATTCATAGGCGCTTGGTATTCAATAATCCCATCCCCACCTATTTCAGAATCTCCGGCAGCACACAGCCTAAGCAAAGTCTCCAAATCCCTAAATCTAGGATCCAAACTCGTCCGACCAAGAATGGACTGCCATGCCGGCAATGGGTTGATCTCATCAACTAGCTTCCGCATAAATTCAGACATACCAATGCTCATGCGTATTTCTTGACCATTAAGATTTACGCCACCGCTATTCAAGCGATTATAAACCTCATATATAGATTCATTGGAATTAGAATTATTGGTTATTATCATAATTCGGATTGCAGAAGCACCAAAGGCGATATCTTCATCCAAATCATCATAAGTTTTATTATTTAAAGGATTTCCTGCATCAGAATATGGACCGCTCGGGAACTTGAGGACAAAATCCTCAAAATGCTTATCATTTTCAAATTCCTTTTCTGTAATAAACTGCCCATTGGAACCCATTTTCTTCAGGTCGGCTTTCACTGAGTTCCTGGGGAATCTTCCGGCCTTGAAAAAATACAGGGAAAGAATTCTCTGCTGACCGTCGATTACCTGGTATTTATTTTTTTCGGATTTGTAAAGGTAAATCTGAGGTACGGGAAAATCTAAAGCAAATGACTCAATAAGCCTAGATGCCTTATTTTTATCCCAGACATAATTTCTTTGAAAATCAGGGAAGACAACAAAACCCCTGTCAATGTAATCTAGTAACATGCCGATAGTCCAATCTGCAGGACCAGTTGAAAGGTCGGTAGACATTTCGGACAATGAAGCATATTTAGCCTCATTTTCATTATTTTCCATAAGTATTTTCCTTTCGATAGTTGTTTTATTATATGGATTTTAAATTCTTATCTAGGGCGTCTTTACCTCCTTCAGTATTAATCTCGTGGACCACAATCATCGTGGTCCCAAACACTCTCCATAATACAGCCTTGGGCAGTCAAACTTCTACTCTCCCCCCTCCCCTATTACGATACTGACAAGCCGAGACTCTCAGCTCATTACGTTTCAAGGTAGGTCCTGCCTCAATAAAGAAAACTATCAAGAATCCGCCAAGCTTAGCCATAGCTAACAGGAAAAGACGGTGTTCAAGAGCAGATACTGGAATAAGGACAGCATTCACACACCTGTCACCAGTAAGGAAGCAAGATCATGACCGTCGTGTCAAATACGTCCGAAGCACTCAAGTCCCCCTACGAGGACACCCTCAAGCGTCTACTCTCCGATGCGCGCGCAGAAGCCGTCGAATCCAGCGTCTCCGAACTCGAGCGCCTGGCAATCTCCCACGACGCATCCCACTACCTGCTCGTGCCCGCCGGCCTGGTCCGCCCCGACTCCGCCGAAGACGTCGCCAACATCTTCCGCGCAGCCGGCGACCTCGGTCTGCCGCTGACCTTCCGCTCCGGCGGCACCTCCCTCTCCGGCCAGGCAAGCGGCGACGGCCTCATGGTCGACACCCGCCGCCACTTCAAGAAAATTGAGGTCCTTGAAGACGGCAAGAAGGTGCGCGTGCAGCCCGGCGCGACCATCATGATGGTCAACAACTACCTGGCACCCTACGGCTACAAGCTCGGCCCCGACCCGGCATCTTGGTCCGCCTGCACCATCGGTGGCGTGGTCGCGAACAACTCCTCCGGCATGTCTTCGGGCACCAAGTACAACACGTACAACACCCTCGACTCCATGGTGTTAGTGCTGCCCAGCGGCACCATCATCGACACCGCCGAGCCGGACGCCGACCAGAAGCTGCGCTCCCTCGAACCCGAAATCCACGAGGGCCTGCTGCGCCTGCGCAAGCGCGTGCTTGAGAACCCCGAATCTATGGCGAAGATCCGCCAGCAGTACTCCATGAAGAACACCATGGGTTACGGCCTGAACTCCCTGGTCGACTTCGAAACCCCCGTGGACATTCTGCAGCACCTGCTAATCGGTTCGGAGGGCACCCTCGGCTTCGTCGCTTCGGCAACCTACCGCACCCTGCCGATTCTGAAGAACACCTCGACCGGCCTGCTCGTGTTCGACAACCTCATTGACGCGGCACGCTCCGTACCCGAACTGGTCGCCAACAAGCTGGCAACCGTGGAGCTGATGGACGCCACCAGTATTCGTGTGGCTCAGCGTACCGGCCAGGCTGCGGAGGCGCTCGCCGCCATCGACGTGAAGGACCACGCCGCCCTGCTGGTTGAGTTCCAGGGCAACTCCGAGCAGGAGCTGAACGACCTTGCCGCCGCTGCAGCACCCATGTTTAAGAGCCTTCCGGTGGCGTCGCCCGTGTCGATGACCAGCAAGCTGTCCGAGCGTAACGCCCTGTGGGCTGCACGCCGTGGCCTGTACACCACCGTCGCTGGTAACCGCCGCTCCGGCACCAACGCACTGCTGGAAGACGTGGTCGTGCCCGTCGAGGTTCTGGGTAACACCTGTAGCGACCTGACTGAACTGTTCACCTCGCACGGCTATAAGGATTCCGTGATTTTCGGTCACGCGAAGGACGGCAACATCCACTTCATGCTGAACGAGCAGTTCCGCGACCCGAAGCAGCTGGACCGCTACCGCGACTTCACTGAAGAAATGGTTCAGCTGATTCTCGGTAACGAAGGCTCGCTGAAGGCTGAGCACGGTACCGGCCGCATCATGGCGCCGTTCGTGAGCCGCCAGTTCGGTGACGAGCTCTTCGACGTGATGCGCCAGATCAAGCGCCTCATTGACCCGAAGGGCTTCATGAACCCGGGCGTGCTGCTCGCCGAGCCGGACACCGACTACGTGACCGACCTGAAGGTCGCCGAAACCGTCGAGGAAGAAGTCGACCGCTGTGTGGAGTGCGGCTACTGCGAGCCGGTCTGCCCCTCCCGCAACCTGACTTTGACCCCGCGCCAGCGCATCGTGATGCGCCGTGAGATTGCTGCCGCTGAGGCGAACGGCGACCACGAGCTCGCCGAGCGTCTGCGCAAGGAGTACGAGTACAACGGCATTGAGACCTGCGCCGTGGACGGCATGTGCCAGACCCGCTGCCCCGTGAACATTAACACCGGTGATCTGATTCGCCGCCTGCGTTCTGAGAACCAGGACAAGCTGGCCGCTACCGGCTGGAAGGTTGCCGCACAGCAGTGGGGCATCATGGACAAGGTCGCCGGCAAGGCCCTGACCGTGGCGAAGAAACTGCCGTTCCCCGTAGTACACGGCACCACCGACATTGCCCGCAAGGTCATGGGTGACGACATGGTTCCGTCCTACAAGAAGGACCTGCCGGTTGGTGGCCCGGCGCGTAAGCCGCACAAGGACGCAACCGCTGAGATTGTGTTTTTCCCCGCCTGCGTGAACGCCATGTTCGGCGGCGTGGACGGCGACGGCAAGCACGACCCGGTCAATGCAACTCAGGCGTTCATTCGCCTGTGTGAGCGTGCGGGCGTGAAGTACCGCATCCCCGACAATATTGGTGAGATGTGCTGCGCTACCCCGTGGAAGTCGAAGGGCTTCACCGACGGCTACTCGATTATGAGTGACCGTGTGCTGAAGTCCCTGTGGGAGGCTACCGACGGTGGCCGCCTGCCGGTCGTGTGCGACGCTTCGTCCTGTACTGAGGGCCTTGAGGTGATGCGTGAGAAGGTTATTAAGGCGCTTGAGCACAAGATCGTGAACGGTCTGAAGCCGGGCGAGCCGGACTTCTCGCGTCTGCGCATGTACGACGCGGTGCAGTTCGCCGCGGACAACATGCTGGATAAGCTGAGCGTGTCGGCTCCCCTGCCGTCGATTGCGCTGCACCCGACCTGTTCGATGACTCACCTGGGTACTCAGCCTGCGTTTGAGAAGATTGCGAACGCGATGAGTGACGACGTGTACGTACCGAAGCACTGGGGTTGCTGTGGTTACGCGGGTGACCGCGGTATGCTGCACCCGGAGCTGACGGCGAGCGCTACGGAGGCGGAGGCTGCGGAGCTGAGCGAGCAGAAGCAGTTCGCCGCATATATTTCGGCGAACCGCACCTGTGAGCAGGGTATGACGGAGGCGACCGGCCACACCTACCAGAATGTGCTGCAGCTGCTGGAACGCACCACCCGCTAAAGGGCTGAGCGCATAGCAACGGTATAAAGAAGGGACCCGGCGGGCTATCTTGTGTGATAGTCCGCCGGGTCCCTCTTTATATTTATTGTTTCATCGCATTATAATGAACCTTATCTGTATCTTGTATATACTTCATCAGCGTTTTTGCATATTGTATAATCTTTGATTTTCCATCAACACTTGCTATGCGATGTGACCCAACATTGATATCACTCAAAAAAGTACTCAATTTAGAACGATAATTGTTACTAATTAAACCCTTTTTAGCATCACCCTCAGCTATTGACAATTCATAAATATCCACAATTCTATCAATGTTATTATACTGAGGAAGGAGAACACTCCTACTCTTAAATGATAGATATTCTTCAAATACCCTTCGCATGCTATTTAATGAGTGGTTTTCTTGACACTCAGTGATATCCGACAAATCTTTTAACTTGCTAATTTCATAGATTTCCTTAAATAATCTTGCATACGAACCTGTTGTTTCTTTCTCACCCATGATTCGAATAGTTGTACAGAGCTGACCCAAATCGTTCATCTGCTTGTAAACTTCAAACTGCTCCGAGATATCTTGATTCCTATGGTAACTCAGCACAGTATAATCCTCCCAAGAATGACTTAGAATAAAAATTTGTTTTTTCAACCCCAATTTTTCTTTACATCCTTCTTTATATTCTCTCCCAACCATATTAGCTAAACCAATGACCATATTTAAAATATACAACTTATTCCCCTCATCCAAACTAGATACAGGGTCATCGATAACAATGACTTCAATATCATCCTTTATAACTTCAAGATGTTCATCATCAAACAAGGTATAGTAAAAATACATGAGAGACAATACGTGCTTCTCCCCCTCACTAACATCGTGAATCGAAATATTTTCACCTTGATTATTTTTAATTAAATATTTTCCACTATTAATGTCTTCCTCATGCAAGCGAAATGGCATTCCAATGTTTTTAAGTTCACTATTGAGGTATTCCATAAATTTCCTATACCGCGACACCTTCCTTTTTATAGCGTCCCTCTCCTCGATCTTCTCGGATATCAAGATTTCATATTCTTTATTGTTTTCCACACAATTCTCTATTTTCTCAACATTAAGTTTCAAACTACCCTCATTTAATTCGTTTAGAACTCCTTGGGCGACACTCTTCTTTTCATACTCTTCGATATTATTAACATATTTATGATATTTTTTCTTCTCGTCTGCCATGGTTGTACGCATTGCATCTAGAGCAGAACGCATATCCCGATATCCATCGCTATATTTTTTAGAGATTTCTGCCAGCTTTTGACAGTTGATTGACGCCTCAGGAGAATTTAATTTCCTACCCAATAATTCACCCAACACACCGCACATATCATCAGTATCTAGATTAATTGATACATTTAGTTCAATGCCGCTTTTTTGAGCCAGCTCCAAGAGGCGAGTATAAGCAGATTCATAACTTTTTATGTTATCCTTAAACTCTTTTTCCAAACGATTCAAGGCAGACTGGTCTCTCGACCATTCCTGATTTCTATAGGAATTATATTTTTCCTCTATTTCTGCAATATTAATTTCATTACTACTACAGAATTTACATTCATCACCTTCATTATGGATTCTTAAACCATCGGCTATCCAATCAAGAATATCCCTAGGCATGGATGCACCGATTTTATATTCTTTTTCCAAAATAGAAATAACTTTATCAAAATCAAAAGAATCTCCAGATAAGCCAGGAAGATTTGAGGTCAACCTCTCCAGCAAAGTAATCCTCTTATTCGCCTCGTCAATCCCGCACGACAGAATATTATCTACATCTTCGAGAGTGTCCGTGCTAACACTGTTATTAAGATCTCGACTATATATTTCTTTTAACTTATTAATCCATTCGGAACCATTTTCATAAGCCTCAAGTTTAATGGATTTATTCCTAATTTTAGAGTCTTTCTTATTTTCATCAAAGATGGATTTAATTTTATTTTTAATTACTTCAGAATTGGAAACTATATCTTTGTTATTGATTTCAATTTTACCTTTAATCTCTTCTATCTCACTCTCAATCTTTGCAATTTTATTTTTAGTATCGATATTCTCTGAACCAAATGTTGCCTCGACACCGGAAATTAGATTTGGATTAGATTCAAAAAGGAGATTTTCTCGCGTATAATCTGCATTAAATAGGGCCACCCCCTTGCCTAGACTATTTCCTTTCTCGCTGATCCCTCGCGCCAAGCTACTCTTACCGGCACCATTATTTCCATATATATAATTAACCCCCCCAAAAAGGAGTACTTTTATTTGTAAAATTAACAAAAGATTTGGAGGTATAGTTCTCCAAATACTCTACGCAAACCACTGGTTTATTTTTTGCCACTGCAGAATCCTCTCAGTCTAAAAATTTGAATAATAATAAGATATCTACTACTTTTCGATAAAGATCCCTTCCAAATCTGTGGATAATACGCTCGGAAACATAAATGCCTGAAGAGCCCTTATGATGCACCCAGACGTCCTTATCCGAATCGTACAATTACCGGCACCTCCGAACGGCAACGAACGTTAGCGCCATCACTTACATTAGCATGACGATACTCACCCGGACTAGGAATAACTCCACCGCAACACAACTTTCTGCGCCCAACCGCACTCCCCCATTCGACCGTCCCAAAGTGCACAAAGAAACCACCCCTCCGTAGCTTGTCGTCGCAAGGGGGGGGTTTCTATATATAGGCTCGGTGCCAGTTCGCCAGCATAGCTGGTCACAGTCAACCGCAGTCAGCCCGCACCGGCCACACCTACCAGAACGTGCTGTAGCTACTGGAACGCACCACCCGCTAAAAGGCTGAGCGCATAGCGGTATAAAGAAGGGACCCGGCGGGCTATCTGATGGATAGTCCGCCGGGTCTCTTTTTGGTGACTTAAAGTATCTCGTAGAAATCGATAACCCTGTATTATTGCTAGCCAGGAACCCTATGAGGGTCTCATCTGGATTATTCACTCACGACGGCAGCGAAGGAGCACCGTGTCTATCACCCCGACTACTGTTCAGCTATATACAACTCTTTGGGAGGGCGATGTTGTAGAGCGTGTTACTTACCAGCTCTATAACCGAAATATCACGATTGATAAGCTCCCCCGCACTCTGCTTGAGAAATACAAAGACGAAGAGGAACTGCACTTCTCCGGTATCTACTTCCTCACGAATTCCTCAACAAACGGCCCCCGTCTATACATTGGTCAGGCGGCAAAACGCCTGAACGGAAACGGTCTCATCGGCCGTATTCGTGAGCATGACCGTTACAAGGATTTCTGGGATACCGCATTTCTGATTACTTCCACCGACAATTCTTGGGAAGCGACAGAGCTCAACTATCTGGAAAGCGCGTTCTGCCGTGAGGCTCAGAAGGTTGGTAGCTATAGCCTGGAGAATGGCATTATCCCCTTCGCCGGAAATATCGGAAAAGTGAAGAAAGCAATTCTGCGTTCTCTCGTGCTTGAAGTTCTACTGATGCTACGCGCAAGTGGTCACCGCATGTTTGAGCCCACCACCTCTAAGAAGGCTAAGTCGACGGGTACAGAGGTAACGGCGAATGCGCCGGCTGTTGGTTCTTCTACTATTTCTCAATCGGAAGAAGCTCAGCTCCCTGCCATTTTGACTGATGCGGTATTCCGTATTAAGCGCAAGGAGTTGAAGCATCCGGCTCGCGCGCGGATTGTCAATATCTCTGGTACTCGTGTGGGCGTTGAGGTATTTGAGGGTGAGATTCTGCCTGTGCGTGCGCCAAAGAAGGCAGAGACCCGTTACCTGAAGGATTTGGAGGCATTGGAGGCTACCCGCGCCGAGCAGGTTGCCGCCGGCCACCTCGAGGGGTTGAAGATCGTAAAGCCGATTGAGTTTACTAGTCAGTCTGCTGCTTCTCGTTTTGTTCTGGGTGGCGCTTCGAGCGGTAATGCAGATTGGGTTTTGGAAACTGATCCGAACATTTCGCTGGGTGTGTTCCTGCAGAACCTTGAGGGTTCTCAGAGCTAATCCCCTGTTTGCTGTGTATGAAAAGACCCGGCGGATACTACATCTGTAGTACCCGCCGGGTCTTCTACTAATTATAGGATTAATCAGCCTAATCGCTCTCGCTATTTACGAGGCGCGCGTTAAGCTCCCCGTCAGCCTCTGTCACGATAATGACCGGCTTACCGCCCGCAACCTTGCATACGCGGCGGAGTACTTCAGCCTCATCTTCGCCGGGAGCCACAGGGACCACCTGACACTTCCCTCCCGCCTTCTGCGCAGCGAGCGCAACAAGTGCCTTGTGTTCCGGATTGCGGCGGGCAGACAGGTTGAAACGACCCACAATACGAGCTCGCTCCTTCATCACCTCAACGCTTGCCATACCTTCATCCCTTTCAAATGCACTTCAACAGCAAAGCCTGCTACTCCCTCGTAGACAAACTTTACTTCCCGAAAAACCCGGAGGGCTATCCAATCGGATGACCCGCCGGGTCCGTTTTCGTCTGTTGCAGCACTTATTTTCGACTATTAGATAGTCCAATAATCAATACTGCTATCGAGATGCCGTAGAGAATTCCAAGCACCATGTCGCTGACATTTGACACTGCGTTCAAGATAATTGCCAGGATCAAGAACAGCATCCCAACAGGAACATACTTATTCGACTTCATACGCTCGTGCTCCCTCAATAATCAACAGAGATACATCATTTTCAGGACCATCCAGCTACCCATTTTCTGAATGACTATGGACGTTCGCCCTACTACCACGCTAGCACTCTGGAGCTAAAAACTAGCCCGCGACACAACTTTCTCCACCAGCCCAACCACACTCTCCCACCCGCGCCTCCTCAAGGCATATAGAAACCACCCCCTCCGCAGCTTGTCGCTGCAAAGGGGGTGGTTTTCTATATATATAAGCTAGACCAAGAAAGCCTAGTACTACTCAGCAGCCTCAGTGCAGGGCTTGGGGTCTTCGTTCACGCGGTTGCGGATATCTCATAACCTGCGAAATTGGTTTTCAATGTCAACATATGAGGTAACAGGAGGATGCGCCCAGATTTCAACGCAACCGTGATACCGGGAGTTTAATTTCTCGCCGGATATGAGGCGTTTCTTTTTCGCCATGGTTGTCGCTCCTTCATGTGGGTATATGAACCCTACCGTGATTTTGAGGAGCGTGTGCGCCCCGTTCGGCAATCTGTGGAAAACTACCCTCGAAAGCGAGAAAAAGACGACCTGTGGAAAAGTGTCATATACCTTAGTGTCAAGAGTTCATTGTTTGTAGCTACCAGTCAGGCTATTCATCAGATGCGCTCTTACAGAAATTTGAAGATTCTCGAGGTTCATTCATTCTCCCAAGATGCATGAAAAAGATGCATAAATGAAAACCCGGCGGATACTATTTTGATAGCGACATCCACCGGGTCGTTTATCCCCCTTACACCTGCATATTAGAAGTTTCACCAGTTATATTTAAGATATTTAGATAAGATTTATCATTAAACTAGGAATAAATTAACTTTCATTAAACTTAAAGTACATAATATTACCTTTCCCTAATTTTTTCTCAGATTCAGTAACACGCACCAGAATTGCAGGCTGACTTCTTATATTATCAACACATATATTGCTTCCAGATTTTACCCGATATACATATTCAAGAAAACTTCGCCACTCTTTTTTATTGGGCACATTCCACTCCCTCTGAGATTCGCAGTCGAACGACACCAAAGGATGCACCCCATTATTTCCATTTACATAAGAAACACATATATCAAACTCATCAAAAAGAAGATCGCAAGCAATCCTATACCTCCAGAATTTAATATATTTCTTCCTAAAATTTAAATACCTCAAGAAATCATTTCCATCCATAGCCGTGTGCAAAGCGAATACTAAACCCTCTAGAGAAAAGAAATGTGTACCCAGGGAAGCTTTATTTAATTCTTCACCCTTAGTATTTTTATAATCAGGATATATATACTCATGGCTATGAACAACAATTTGAAATATATTACTTATACTATTTACAATTTTACATTGTTTACCATCTTTCAACCTTATGTATCCTGGAGAATTCGGATCAAGGAGAGCGCAACTCTGCTCCATTAGCTGTTTATGCGCCTCGTTCTTAATATGCTCTTCAGATTGCTTAACACCAGCAGCTGGATTATTGTACCTTTTTTTATTTTTACATTCTCCAAGAACAAAATTATCCTGAACCTCAAGGATAAAATCATTTTCAAATTTAACCCCCGAACCTTTTTTTACAATATGCGCTCCAGAGAAGAGACTGCATCCGTCAAGAAGGGATGCCATTAGCTCCTGGACAATTCTTTCAAAAAGATATCCTTCCTGACCGGCAGGCATCTCAATATATTCAAGAAGTGTTTTATATAAGCCATACGCAAACTCATGCGCATCGATTGGAATAACACAGTTGCCTCTTCTAATTAAGCGATGTTGTTCATATATAGGTATGGAAATCGAATCATTCCACTCGATAACATCATGAATAGTTACAGGGCTCCCAAACCTATCTTTAATTTCATCCAAATCACTAGATAATGCAGACAGGAGAGGCCACGACGGGTCTTCTACTGACCTAATATGGTCTTGTGCCCTAGATGGATATTTAAGAGTCCAATCAGCTATATCTTGAAACACCTCATTAAAATTATTTAATTCCCTTTTCAAAGGATAGAAAAGCGTAAGATTTTCTATCAAGTGCTGAGATATTATCCTCGAAACCCAGGGAAATCTTACCGCGGTTGGACTATTTCTGGAAATCTCGTCTGCGGTTTGTATCAATTTTAATTGCGAATTATTTAGATTTCCTACACTAGAAGAATTACTAATATTCTTCCTAAGATAATTTAGATTATTCATCATAGTAATTAAAATTGAAACTTTGGTTGCAAGAGATCTCACCTTCCACTGAGTAAAACCTTTTTGATGTTTACATTTCTGTGGCTCTTCCCCAAATAGGGCAAACAATACACCAACTTGCCTCAATGCTACCTGGAATTCAGGTCTAGATTTAAAAGGTATAGCATCCCAATATTCCTGATTTGAGGAAATATAGTTTATGCTGTCCATTAAGCATGGATAACATGATTTATTCAATTTCTTATCGTAGAAGTAGTTAGAAATTTTGTATCCTAGCGAATTTAAAATAGATGGATTCCTCAAATCTATTTCCAATGTTTCTCTCTTAAGAGATTCCATGTATATCTTGAAATTTTTATAACCAACATCTCTTATTATTTTCCCTATCATCCTTTGAAATGCTCCTTTTCGATTTTCTTTTTCATGATATTGTCCAACTGCCTTCCAGGTTGTCATAGATTCTCCTCACCTGTACCTAAATCATAAAAATTATTCACTTATTAATCCATGAAATAATATCACATATTATTTTAACAAGTGAATTACCACCTGCGAATATTGGCGGTATACCCGAAGGAATCATTACACCTGCTACAATTAGTACTCTCTTTGCAATATCTTCTTGACGCCGCGCGGAATTAATTCCCTCAATTTTTTCAACAGAATCCTTTAAGACATTCAAATTCTATTCAAAATGAAGAGCCGACTCCACTTTCTCCATAGCAATGACATGTCCCC
>ENA-OWMY01000034-OWMY01000034.1-metagenome-genome-assembly--contig:-NODE-34-length-38501-cov-6.302580_pt1 | contig 38501 bp, 55 predicted proteins | sample MGYA00245358_ERZ651122 | MGnify/ENA primary metagenome ERZ651122 (study PRJEB26857, sample SAMEA4031752) | metagenome | biome: human; feature: oral; material: saliva | place: Philippines | collected 2014 | study...
AAAAATAAAAAAGGACGTTTAGAAAAACTCCCTTAAAATAATTTTACAAATTGCCTTTATATAATCTTTGAATAAAATCGCCCTCTATGCAACTCGTTACATAATCCGCCCACTTTTGCATTACTGGACGGCGCAAGTCTAAAAAGGTTGAACGGTTATAAGCATTTCTGACTGGATTCCCCACTGTGTGAGCTAAACACGCCTCTATCACATCACCGCTTTCGCCTTCATCATTTAAGTAAGTACTTGCAATACTGCGCAAACCGTGAGCGGTCAATTTATCTTTGTAACCTATCTCATAAATTACCCGTAAAGTGGTTGCCTTCGTAAGCGGTTGTGCATCTTCTCTTTTATATCGCACGCTAGGGAATACAAAAGCCGTTCTCCCTGAAAATCTATGCACCTCTTGCAACAATCGCACCGCTTGATCGGATAACGGGACGATATGCCCACGCCCTTTACTGCGTTTACCTTTCATTTTCTCGGCTGGTATCGCCCACTCTCTTTTTTCAAGGTTGATTTCTTCCCATTCTGCAGCAATTGCTTCACCTGGTCGCACCATCGTGAGTAATTGCCACATAAAGGCAAATTTTGCCATTATTAAAGATTGCCCCTCAAAAAGGGCTATCATTAAATCGGGTAACTCTTTCGGCGGTATTGTCAAACGGTGTTCTGTATCAGCATAATGTAACGGTATTTTTCCTAAATCACTTAAAGGATTATATTTCATTACTCCGATAATGGTTGCGAATGCAGCCACCTGCTGCATAAAGTTCATTACCCTTACAATATGCTTGCTTTGCTGTTCCGCTTCCATTACCTGCAATTTTTCCAATACCAACGGAATTGTAATATCTTCAATCGGCATATTTTCAAAATGCTGTTTAACTCTTGCAACGTACATTGATTCATAGCTACGCATTGTTACCACTTTTACTTTATGCTTTTTGACTTCCTTCCACTTCTGGTAGATATTGCCAAAGGTATTATCTTCTTTTGCCACCAACTCTGCAGCTTTTGCCTTACGCTTTTCTTGCGGATCGATATCTAGAGCTAAATCGGTTTTAAATTCCTCTCGCAAACGCCGTGCATCTGTTAAAGATAAATAAGGGTACTCACCAATCTTGAATGTAGTTTCTTTCTTTGTGAACGGTTTTTTATAAGAAAAATGCCACGTTTTCGTGTGCTTACCCACAATAAGCAGCAATCCCCCGCCATCGTATAGCTTTACCATTGAACCGTTAAACTTAGTAGCTTCAATTTTCCCCGCTGTTAAAGGCTTAACCACCCGCATTTTTTGCACTCCTCATTATTCCGTTTCTAATCCCTTAAAATCTGCCAAATAAAACAAATTTTAAATAAATTAGCGTGTTTATATTTTTACGTTTTCTTAAACATTCCTTTTTATATCAATTAGTTATCTTATTACTTGATAATGCTAATTACATCTATTTGCTTCTGCCAGTGTTTTACATTCAAATACGCCAATTCCATTAAAGGTGGCTCAATAGCATGAGTGAGTTCGTTACGCTTGGTGATAAATGGCACGACAGGCACAAAATCAAGCGGTCGATTTTGTGCCGTCAGTTGCAATTCCGATTCAAAACGAAATTCACCTTCCGCTTCGCTAAATTTCCGCACTTTGCCAATTTCATACACATAAACGTGTTTCACGGTTTTTACACCAAATTCGCCATCCTCAACCTGTTCATTGACAACATAGCGAAATTGAGTAATCGCTTGTTTACCATTTACTCGTGCGGTTTTCATGCCCAGTACTTGATGCGGTTTAATATGCACCCAATAAGGACGGGCATTTAAGGCTTTCTCTTCCGCACGGCTTTTCACCGCTTCAACACGCGTGAAATCAATCAAAGCAAAAGAGCAACCATATGCCAAGGCGGAATAAAACCAGCGGGAAGCGAACACATCAAGGTTATTGCCGACTAAATCCACATCATCAAAAAGGGCTTGCACTGTTTCTGTCACATCGGCAACGTCAATCGGGTTGAAGAATACGCGACCTGTCATTTGCGAAAGGGTTTCCGACAAGGCAGGATAAAGGGTTGAACGCTCAAGGCGTTTGCGGTAACTATCGGGCTCTTCCATTTCCATTTGAAAAAGGTAGGTTTGTGCGGCTTTTCGCATTGTTGCCGTGCCACCGAGTAAATCATCAATGATTTTAGTTTTCTTGGTTAATTCCACCATTTCAGCGGTGGGAAGATGAACTGACATAGTGAATCCTTAATAGAGTTTGAGAGCGGTTTGTTTGAGCACATCGCGTCTAATTGGGGCAAAGCACATCACGAGTGCATCCGCTTTATTCGGCGAGGGAATGCCACGCTTACGCATATCTTTCTTACTTTCTACCCGCACTTTGCCGTTATTATCGTAATCTACGCGAGGGCGAGAGAGTTCTGCTTTTAAATAGTCCAAATCAGGTATATCGCTACTGAGTGAAATCATTTCATCAACAGGATAAACATCGCCGTATTTGATCGCACGATAGGTCTTATAAAAACGGTCGCGTAATTGCCACCACGCTTGAGCTTTAATATTGGCGAACATATCACCGTTTTTCTTGCCTTGTGTGTAAAAGGAATCAGGATTAAACACTGCAGCACCCGCATTAAAGCCGATACAGTTGATCTGATTCGTCTCAATTTCTCGGTATTTTGCTTTCACACCTGCCCCCACACCGATAGAGTCGAAAACAATTTCATCTGCTTGCCACTCCACTGCTTTTGAATGGGTGCGTAATGCAGATTTAATCACATCTTCGCCCCGCCACTCTTCTAAACTCAGCACCACAGAACCTTGTGCAAAACAGATAGCATTCGCATCAGCCCCATCATCGGCAACGTCAAAGCCCACAATTTTTCGACCGCTTGCACTAAATTGTAATTTTTGATGAGCATCCACCGCAGATTCAATCCAAACAGGCTTAATAATTGCCAAATCACTGTCTGCAACAGGCTCGCCCTCGTAAACGTGACGATAAAGCTCATAATCACGCTCACGCATTTGTTCCAAATCTTCTAACAGCGCTTTGGGAAAATAGGGGTTATCTTGCCAATTCACTAAGACCGATTTACACCGTTCAGGTGGATGAATTACAAAGCGTTGATAAGTATCATCCAGAATGTTTTTCGGGTTGAAACTCACAATAATTTGCGAGCCATCTTCACGAATGGTAGGAATCAACACATCCCAACTTTCTTTTGAAACATTCTCGCCTTCTTCCACCCAAACCACATCAATACCCGTCATTGACTTGATTGAAGTGATGTTGGTTTTCAGCCCAGCAAACGTGAAGCGTGAACCGTTTTGCCCGATAATTTGCGTTTTCTGTACATCAAAAAAGGCTTGCAAGCCAAGCATTTCAATCTGATCTGCCAACATCTGAATCACAGAATCAGAAATCGATTTCTGAATTTCACGACAACACAACACCCGAATCGGTTGAGTATAAGCACGTAACACTAACGCACGGGCAATACTGAAACTTTTCCCAGAACCACGTCCGCCATAGAAAATAATAAAACGCCAAATAGATTCAAAAAGCGGGCGGAATTTCGTGGGAAATTTAAGGTTCTTCTGGTTCATCGCTAAAACTAATGTTGATGACTGCGGGTAACGCATTACCGCCTGAGGTCACATCGACTCTATCTTTAAACATACCAAGATGCTTACCAAGCAACTCAAGAGCTTTGTTTGCACCTGTCGGTTCAAAAACAAAACATTCGGTATTAACGCTTTGTGCCGTTCCTTCTTGAGCGTTTTTTACCACGGTGGTAATGGTAAGCGGCTTTCTTCCCATACAAATATCACGATACTCTTGCAAGTCAGCAATAATGTTATCTACGGTCAGATTATGGCGTTGTTGATGGGCTTGTCTTAGTTCTTCAACCCTTAGTGCGATCTTAGTGTTATTATTTAATAACTTACTCGCATTAACAGATATGCTACCGTTAGTCATATCACCAACATCATATGCTTGCCGATACGCTTCACTCGCATTCCCCAGCTCAATATAAAGCTGACAAAATTTTTCTTGTTTAGGCGTTAATCCACGACCAGACGTAGATTTTCCTTTCACGTCTGACATAGAAAATCCTTAAAATAACTTGTAAAAACTTATAAATCTTATAAAATGCTCTTCATAAACAATTGGTCTTATTACTATGAAATAACTCATCTACCAACCGAAAGCATTAAAGCAATTAAGAAAAATCCCAAGCAAAGCCCACATTATTGAGAAATGCGAAATGCTCAAAAATTTTCCTGATTGCACTAACATTAAGGCATTAACAAACCATACTTATGAATATCGTTATCGAGTTGGCGACTACCGAATTTTCTTTAATATCGTAGGTAATACAATGAGCATTGTTTCTATTGAAGAGGTTAAAAAAAGAGATGAACGCACTTACTAATATCCAATATATCAATGATGAGCAGGGCATGCCTGCTTTTGCCGTACTCCCTATTGCTACCCTTAATTGGCTCAAACAAAAAGCCAACTTTGCCGATCCGCTCGAAACGGGAATTCCAGAAGCGGTCGCTAAATTGGCTTTATTGAATGATTACTCTGCCCTTCGAGCGTGGCGTGAACACTTAGGTTTAACTCAAGCTGAAGTTGCAAGCCGTTTAGGCATTTCTCAAGCTGCCTATTCACAGCACGAAAATTCACAGACCTTGCGAAAAACAACTCGCATAAAAATGGCAAATGCTCTTGGCATCCATCCAAGTCAATTAGATTTCTAAACAAAAGCCCTTATTGGGCTTTTTTTCGGTCGAGCTTAAGCCCACAGGAACGCTGAAAATCGGGTATGTACACTCTCCGACTCCCTCCTCCGATAGTGTCTAGCGCTAATCCCGTCTTCAATTTTTCTTATTTTTTTCTACATATTCACGAATATTATCCACCTGGGCCGCACATAAATCACGTTCCCCCATTACTACAACTAGGTAATCTATTGCATCTCCGTAAGTCTCGCCTGTAAACGGTGTTTGCGTGCAAGGCGTTAAATAGGCTTGTGGTGGTGATAAGTACTCAGTCTTTATTGTTACTCTTTGACTGCAGCTGCTCAATAGCAGTACGAGGCATAGGCACACGAGCACACGGCTCTTTAACCAAAATCGTTTTAATGCTTTCACGTTTTACCTCTGCTTGTTTGCGTAACTCAATTACAATCGCTTGCTGATGTCTGACCGCTTCAATCTCTTGCTCAAGTTGAATGGTGAGATTGGCATTCGCTTGTTCTTGCTCAACAATCGTTTGGGCTTGTGTGAGGTTTTCGGCTCTTAAGTGTAATACTGTCTGATGCTGACCCCATAACCAAACACACAATCCCAAAATTACTGCGGTTAATGCGACGTTAAATCGACTAAACATAATGCTTTCTCTTTCTCACGTCGTGCAGCTAAACCAGGTAGCTTACGCCCGCCAGCATAGACCCAACGAGGAAATTCATTACACGCTTGCTTGTAATTGCCTGTTTGTAAATGCTTAAACATCGTGGACCTACTTACTGCACCGCAACCTACATTAAAGGTAATCGACACTGCAGCATCAAATACCGATTGTGGTAGCTGTTTACCATTACCATATTTACTCACACATTGCTCGGCAATCACAATATCGTTCTTCCAACGCTCGGCAATTTCCAAATCTGAATATCTGTGTTTTGGATCGATTTTTTCACCGCTTGCTGCTGTTGAACCAATCCCCACCGTAAGTACATCCGCTGGGCATTGATACGGGTCTCGTCTACACCCTTCCGCATCGCCAATAATTTCCAAACCTTGCTTAGAGATGCGAATTTCACCGCCAAAATTGGCAAACAATAACGTAATAATCGCCCCCACCGAACAGACACCCGTGCCGAATCCTAAAGCAGTTCTTGTTTTAGATAACTTCATCATCTAATCCCTTCTTCAATCTAGCCATTCTAACTTGGTGTAATTCTTCTTTTCGCTCATCTTCGCGTTTTAACATTCTGCCTTCAGCACATTTTGAATACGCATTCACCACCGCTGTGATAATACCAATTGTGATACTGAGCAACATCAGGTTATTCTGATCGCCCAACCACGCAAGCAGTCCAGAAAAACCCGACCAAAGATAACTTTGATTTCCTGGGTCTTTAAACATTGATTTCATACTCCACCCCGTTTCGAGGCATAAAAAAGCCCCGACTGGAAAACCAATCAGGGCTGTAAAATTCTTCTGCGGAATTAGCTATGCTTGTAACCGCAACTTACCATAAGTGATATAGTTTTACCGTGCGGTAATCAAGACTTTTTACACAAAAATTTTGATTTCTGCACCAATCAACGCACCTTCAACAAAATATTCAGCCAAAGCTAATTGCCCATCATAAGTACGACTAGACATTCCTGTTCGTTTCACTGCCTGCTGATAGTCCAACCCACAAACATAACGACTGAAAAGAATGTCAAAATGCTGTTCATTTTTCTCTTTCAGTTTCCGCACCTGCTTATCTACCTTCTCCAACGTCTCATCATCTAACCGCATCAAATATCTACGCTGAGTTCGCATCTCAGGACTCTCACGCATAAACGACTGCATTGTCGGATCCCCCCTGCAATCCGTAAATCGAACATAGCCACCCCACAACATCAATACACGCTTTACATCAATCTGCATCTATACTTCCTCAATCGTTACCACAACACCCGCATTTTCCTTACTCACGCCCACCGCTTTCATCGCGATGCTTAGTACTTTCTGCCAGCAGTCATCTTCAATAATCTTCGCCTTCGACAAACTGTCTAACAGCACTTTCCACAAATTATCGAGATCTCTTGCCCGATTATCGGGCATCGTAACGTCTACAGAAATTCCGACCGCTTGCGTACGGAATACGCCTTCTGCGTGAAACAGCCGCAACTGCTCACGGTCATATTTCGTTTTGGTTCGCCCATCTACTGCATCGAGGCAAGCAGAACACGCCCACGCCCCGAAAATATCATCAGGCTTCATACCCATACCGTTTAATCCGCCCATACGATAATGAGCCAGTACTACCGTTTCAGGATTACCATTACACACTCCCACGATACGGACTTGGCATTCACGCCCTTTAACTTCTTTTCTTAAATTTGTCACTTTTACCTCCTGCATAGTTGCATTGTGCAATCGTTTAATATAAGATGTTGTTATCCATAACCACAATGAAAAACTATGATTAACCTAACCGCCTCGCACTTTCGTGATGATTATCTCTACCGCTTTTACCAATTTGGCGAAAGCCACAGTAAAATTCCTGCGAACCTAACCAATGTGCTTGCTCGCAAATTGGATATGATCAACGCAGCCGAAAACATCAACGATTTACGAATGCCACCAGCTAATCACCTTGAACTACTCGAACCGAAAGAGAATAAAATCTATTCCATTCGAGTGAATAAACAGTACCGTCTGATTTTCAAATTTGAAAACGGCATACTGTCCGATTTATTTTTAGATCCTCATACATACGCACTATAAGGACGAACAATGAACATTACAGAACGCAAACCAACCAGTGTAGGCGAAATCCTACTAGAAGAATTTTTAGAACCACTTAACTTAAAAGTAGGCGATTTAGCTCAAATTTTGGATGTACACCGTAACACCGCCAGCAGCCTAATCAATAATAACACTCGCATTAGCTTAGAAATGGCGGTTAAACTCTCAAAAGCATTCAGTACCAGCCCTGAATTTTGGCTGAACCTACAAACTGCTGTGGATTTATGGGAACTCAACCACAACAAACGCTTTCAGCAAACATTAGCGAACGTGCGAGTAGCGAATCAATGGCAAGCAATGCCAGTTTTTGCAATGTAAATCCCCCTACGCTTGACAAGCTCCTCATTCAAGCGTAGGATGTTTCTTATAGGGTCTCAAAAGCTCTTATAACGAACGGTAATTCACCCCGTCAGCGTGATTTTTTTGTGCCTGCAATTTAGTGGACTAAGCCTTACTATTACTTAGCTCATTACAGGCGGTCAAAAAGTACAAATTATTTTCAATGGTCGAGAGTGCGAGGAATACAACACCGCAAGGGAATAACTCCGCTCGATTCGTTACGAGTTTTGAGCTCTCGACCGCCCAATTATTGGGGCTTCCCTCAAAAGGAATAACGACATGACAACTCAAAATCAACTTTCAACCTTCAATTTCCACAATTCTCCCGTTCGTACAATCACAGATCCAAAAGGCGAAATCTGGTTTTGCGGCACAGATGTTTGCAACATTCTCGGTTATCAAAACTCAAGAAAAGCATTGCAAGATCACTGTAAAGAAGCTGGTGTAACGAAACGTTACACCCCTACCACACGAGAGCAAACCGCAAAAAAACATTGAGCTCGCCAGACTACGCCGCTCATTCTAACCACACCGCCCTACGGGGCGGTTTGCCTTTCTTTATGCTTGCAAGGCTCAAGCCCTCTCTTGTTTGCTACAACCTCGAGGAATATAATGTTTTCGCTACAACCAAAACAAAGAGGAAAACATTATGAAAAACTATCTCATCAGCTACGATTCTGCATTCCCCAAATAGAAACTACTCTCCCCTTATAGAAAAAATCCAAACTGCACCTTACTGGGCAAAAGTCAATGAATCTGCTTGGTTTGTGAAATCGCCTCTGACAACAGTTGAACTCAAAAACATTCTTGAACAAACCATAGATGTCGATGATGTTCTTTTCGTAGCAGAAATGAATAGCTGTGCGTGGACAAAATCACTCAAGCAAGAAGTTCAAGAACATATTTTTAACTGCTGGAACTTATAGCGCTCCCTTGACTATCTACACCACAAATACCGCTAACAACACAAGAATTGTGTTTGTTCACACGCTCTATCGCATTGATTAAGCGACAAACTAAATTTTCAGGATCGGTATTTCCATTCTCAACCGCTTTTAAAATAGCCTGTTTAATGTCGTTTTTATCCGTCTCAGACAGACTTTTGTTTTGTTCACACATATTCATCATCTCAATAAAAAAACGCATACAAGCGGTCTAAAATCCGCTCATCATTGCAACCTTTAAAAATATTTTGCATTGCCGCATTGATTAACGCGGAATAACACCGCTCAAATTCGTCTTGCTCCATATTGCCGTAAGAGAGTGATTGAGCTTCCACCCGCATTCGCCCGTCAATCGTATAACTCGCCACCTTGTAGCCCGCTAGCACCGTCAGATTTTTGCGGAAGGTGTCGAATTGAGTACGTTCATCAAAATATCGCCATTTGGTTTTATCCGCTGCCCAATGGTCAAAACAGAACTTGAAGAAAGCGAATACCTTACGATGAAAAGCAGGATTGCGAACCTGTTTAATCTCCACTTGGTACTGCTCGCCCGTCTTGAACTTCATCAAGGCTTCGGCTTGCATATCGTCGAGTGGGGCAAGCATACCGCCTGCCATTTTGAGCATTTCAAGTTGCATAACCTCTTGCCTTAATTCAAAAACTCACAGCTAAAATAGTTTGCTTGCTTGCCATCAAGTGGACAATCCGCTAAATGACGCACCGCAAATTGCTTCCCGAAAATACCTTTTACAATTTTGGTACTTTTTTCCAAATCAGCCTTACCATCAATGGAAACAGATACCGTTAAATTAGAACCCATCCAGCTGCAAACAAAACTTTCATACTGCTTGCCATTTCGGTAGGCATAAACCATAACCCCTTCTGATTTTGGGTGAATAACCACGCCCGCTTTCTGTAATAATTGCTTTACTAGCTCAATGTTGCTGTTATTACTCATACCCAGCTACCTTCTTCACAAAATCCAAACTTACCGACCGCTGCACAAAATCTTCCATTGTTGGATCGAACACCACAATCATCTGTCCTTTACTATTGCCTTTGATTTCCTTGCCTGTAACAGGGTTAATAAACGCTATGCGACCACCCACAAGATCAATCACCTCATTTGCTACACCGTGAACGCATTGCTGATACCACTGCGTAGATTTGTCGTTGTTAAGTAACATCACCACGAAATGCCCTGCATCACGCAAGCGTTTTGCCTGCTGCAAAAATGGCTTAACGTCGGAGTAAGGGGGATTGACGAAAATGCTATGCGAACCGCTACCCCAATCACTTAAAAACTCTGGTAAACCATCAGCTAGAAAATCCGTTGCAACGTTCAAATAATCCCGATCTTCGCCAGATTTCGCACCAGTCCAATGCCCGAATTTTTTATTTTGCAAAGTCGCACAGCCGTCCATACTGCAATGCCAACGTTTACCCACCCACTGGGTTAAGTATTGAGGCGTTTCCCAAGTATCGCGGTCAAATTCTTGTTCTTTAGCCATTCCAACCTTCCTGTTTCATACTTCTCCGCTTTCTCAATTCCGCTTCCACCAATGGATGAGCGGGGATATATTCTTTCGGCTTCTCAATCGCCTTTGCACGCTCTGGGATGTTTTCGCCCGCTTGTATGCGTTTTGCCATCTTGAGTAAAGCCTGTTCTGCTTGACTCCGCAACGTGCTTTCTTGCCACAAATACCGCCGTTCTCGACGATACAAATCGGTAATCAGCCAGTATTCCGCATCGTTTTTGAACGTGAATTTGTCAGCTTCCTCCAGTCCATAGGCGGCAAAGTGATTTAACCGCTTGAGCAGTTTTTCAAGCGTTGGTAAACCTAACTGAGTGTAATCAACCACCTTGCACCAACCGATAAATTTCCCCACGCTCGGTACAAAATCATCTTCCTTCGCTCGCAAGGCTTTCATACCCTGTTTAACTTGCTCAACGGTTGTAATCCCGTTTTCTGCAAAGCCTAAAATCCATTGTTGCTTAGCCGTTGCCACTTGCTCAGCGGTGTAATACGACAATCTCGGACAACTCGCCAGCAACTGCTCGAACACTCGATTTACCAAGCGTTCAGCTGTCTCGTTCACAAGCGGTCGATTTTGTGTAATAGTTTGCAACTGGCTCATAGCACGTTCTCCCAAGCCTCAACGGTATTCCATTCCATGCTTAGGTTATCCCCACGAGGTTTAGCTTGGCGGTTACGTTGCAATACCAGCACATCCCATTTTTCCCGCAACTTGCGAGGGCTGAGAATATTTGCTTGCCAGAAACGGTCTTGATTTGCCCACTCGAACAACTCAATGATTTCAGGATGGCTCTTGCCGTCTCGTTCTCCTAGCAGTCGGATATCATTCGCCCACGCTTCAAAATTCGGTTGCTTGTGATTCGGGTTGAGTTTTTGAATGCAAGCAAACATCTCTTTCGCCATCGCCAAATCCATTTCAGTAAAACTGAATTTTTTGGCAGGTGAAGTTGCAGGCGTTTTCGTCTGCAACGATAAATCAATATGGTTAATTGACTGGTTAATAGAGTGATTGGTTATGGGTGAAATATTTTCACTAGGGGGTAGTGAACCATTTTCACTAGGGGGTGAAACTCGTTCACTAGGGGGTGAAATATTTTCACTACCCTTTTCAAGGTGCAAAATGTACAAATTTGAACTTGAACCGTCCTGATTTTTGCGTGATTTTTTCTCCACCAATCCCATTTTGATAAGTGCATCGATGTGTGAAATCACAGAACGACGACTTACCTCGCAATGATCTGCAATATGCTGATAACTTGGAAAGCATTCGCCTTTATCATTCGCATTGTCCGCTAATTTCAGCAACACTAATTTACGAGTAGGATTGCCCACTTTTAATTTCATTGCCTGAGCGGTTAATAACATACTCATAGCCCCACCGCCTTATCTTGTGTAAATTCACCGTTCCAATTGGATTTCATTGTTAATTTCTGTTGCGTATACCACTTATAAATTTTGGCAGCCCCTTTTTGTAGCAACACAGGGCGATAAGTGAAAAATGGCTCTTTGCCGTGTGGTGAAATAGGCACAGGCTCTTCCGTCATATAGCGATCACGTGCGTAAGAAGTCACCCGCCAATCATTATTGCCATCTTTGTAAAGCCATTTCACCTGCTGCAAATGATCGTTAATTTTCTGAGAATTCACGCCATTCAAGCCTTTCGCAAATTGCGGTGCAGTGATGCCATTGCGAAAATAACTTTCCATCGAAGTAATCTGGGTTGATTGCTGTTGGTTCTCGAGCAACAACGCCTGTTTTTGCTCTTCCAAATCTGCTGCCAAACGCAAGGCTTCCGCAAAAGTCTGCGGTAATTGCACCGCTTGTTTTGCTTCTAACTCTTGCCAGCGGTCAACGATTGCCGCAGTAAATTCAGGACAATTCTGAGCAACAACAATTAAACTATCTCGTTTGGTTAGATGGTACTCATAATAAGTCTGACCGTTCTGTGGATGGGTGTAAGCCATTGGCTGATACCCCCCAATCACCTCTTTTGCGATAAGTCTTTCGATTGAACGACACAGATCGCTGTGGTTTTTATTGATTAACTCCGCAATCTCACGACTACTCATCGTTAAGCTTGCATTTTTTTCTGTAATCGGTAATAATTCTGTCGTTTTCATTAAAGATTTATTCCTGTATAGAACCCGTGTTACTGCATGGGTTTTTTATTTCCCAAATTGCTTAATCCCTTTTTCTGCGAATAGAATAAGTGAATGTAATTCTTCCTCACTCACTGGTTTCATTGACTTATCCACGACCGTCAGCCCCAGATAATCCAAATACCCACAGAATTTATCCAAATGGTCGGTCTTAAAGCGACAAATCGTTGCGGCATCCACACCGATATATTCCGCTGCGTGAACGTCTTTTGTATTCACTGAACGTTGGCGAATTAAATCTGCAATCGCCATTGCGTTCTTCGTTAATTCATTGCGTGCCATTGCATCCGCCTTGGGGTAAGTTAGTTGTTGATAGGGAAGACATCGTCGAGAGAGCAAGCTACACCACGATCATTGAAGATTTTGATAAGTTGCTTAGCAGTATCAATTGATATTTGTCGTCTTCCTGTTTCAATATGCCCAACAGCCCCCTGGCTGCGTTTTAATAACGCACCAAGTTCTGTTTGGGTAAGATTGGCAGCTTTTCTAAATTCTGAAATTCTGTTCATAAAAGCCTCTGTATTAAAATGCATTCTATAATACATAACGTATTCATAAAAAGCAAATATAAATACTTTTTGTATTTTGTAAAAATAATACTCTGCGTAATAATTAGCTATTCAAAAGAGGGCTATAAAATGAAAAAAACGTGGAACACATTTATCCGTGAAAAAATGCAAGAGAAAAATTTAAAACAAGAAGATATTGCAGATGCAATGGATAAAACACAGGGTGCAATCGGACACTGGTTAAATGGTCGTCGCCAACCAAATGTCGAGCAAGTTGCTCAGATGATTAACCTTACAGGTGTAGATAAAGTGATCTTAAATGGAGATGGTACAGTAGAAGAATTTGAATCAAACGTAACACCAGAAAAAGTAGATAGCTCTTACTCTTATCCTCTCATCAGTGCTATTCAAGCAGGCGTATGGACAGAAGTGTGCGATTACAGGGATTCCACAGGTTACGACTACATCGATTCAGAAATTGATGCGGGCGAAGATGCCTTTTTCTTACGCGTAAAAGGTGAATCAATGGAACCTAAATTTATGGAAGACGATCTCGTGCTGATTGATGTTCGCAGACGTCCTCATCCTGGCGATTTTGTTGCAGCCGTTAACGGTAATAGCGAAGCAACGCTTAAACGCTACCGTGAACTAGGCGAAATCTCACGCTCAGGTAATCCGCATTTTGAGCTTGTGCCACTTAACCCAGATTTCCCGACACTTAGCTCAATGAAACAAGATATTCGCATTATTGGCGTAGCGGTGGAGCATCGGAGTTATTTGTAGTAGGGTTTAACTATTTATAGGAGTCTTCTAATGGAAATACTAAAACTTGAAAAATTTTCAAATATTAACTTAAACGATCCTTTCTTTGATAGTCTGAAAAATGATTATAAGGAATTTAGTGAGTGGTTTAATAAAAAATCAATAAATGACGAATATGCTTTTATTTTTATAAATTCTGAACAGAAATTAGATGGATTTCTTTATTTAAAGACAGAAAATGAAAAGATAAATGATACCGAACCAAATTTCCCTGCAAAGAAAAGAGTAAAAATAGGTACGTTGAAGATAAACCCACACGGGACAAGGTTGGGTGAAAGGTTCATTAAAAAAGCCTTTGATGTTGCACTAGTTAGAAATATAGATGAACTTTATGTGACTATATTTGAGAAACATGAAGCATTAGTGACTTTATTCCAAAAATACGGTTTTGAAATAAAGGCAGTTAAAAATGGTAAAAACGGGAAAGAGCTAGTGTTATTTAAAAATCTCTCATGGATTACAGGTAATATTGTTAAAGATTATCCTAACACACCTAAAGTTTCAAACCGATATCTTATTTCACTTTATCCCGAATGGCATTCTAGATTATTGCCTGATTCGATTCTTAAAAATGAAGATCCGGCACAGCTTATTAAGGATACATCGCATACTAATAGCATTCACAAAATTTACCTTACTTCAATGAGTGGCACACAGAATTTAAAAGCTGGCGATACGCTTGTAATTTATCGAACGGCTTCTCAAGGTTCATCAGCTGAATATAGCTCTGTTGCAACATCAATTTGTGTCGTGGAAGAAGTAAGAGATATCCATTCATTTTCATCTCTAGATGAATTTTTAAAATATACATTATCATATAGTATTTTTACAGAAAATGAATTAAGAACATTTTTTAAAAATAAGAAATATCCGACAGTAATTAAATTTACCTATAATATTGCCCTAAATAAGCGTATAATAAGAAAATTACTCATTGAAAATATTGGTATTGAAAGAACCCAATACTGGGGCTTTATTAAATTAACAGAAAGCCAATATAGGAAAATATTGTTGTTAGGGGCGGTTAATGAAAATCTTGCTATCCATTAAACCTGAATTTGTAGAAAAAATTATTTCAGGTGAGAAAAAATTTGAGTTCAGAAAAACATTACCTAAACGAGAAGGAGTAACTACAGTCGTAGTTTACTCTACCATGCCAGTAGGAAAAATTGTGGGTGAATTTAAGGTTAAAGATACTCATTCTTATACCCCTGAATCACTCTGGGAAAAAACAAAGGAGTTTTCAGGCATTACCAAAAACTTCTTTGATGAATATTTTTCTACCAAACCATTAGCTCATGCTTTTGAAATTGATGTGTTCAAACTTTATGATGAACCGTTAAAGATTTCAGATGTGTTACCTTCTGGCATACCACCTCAATCATATTGTTATATACATTGATTCAACCGCCATAACGGCGGTTTTCTTTTACCCACTATTCCTCAATCTCTATATCTTGGTGTGCTATTGCTATCAACTCCCCATAGCCGTCCTCAAGTGCTTGTAATAGCAACAGCAATATAGCTATATCCTTTCCAATTAAATTGCTCAATTCGATTAACACTTCGTCTTTTGATACTTTCATAACTGTCTCCTTTTCCTTACATATTAACCAATTCTTATTTTTTGTCTAAAACCTCTTCAAAAATTTTCGAGCCAGATCACAAAAATCTTTCGTAGCTCAAAAAATAAGCAATTAAACACCCCTCGCAAAAATTTTTCTGCTTTAAAATCAATTATTTAAAATACATATAGTATTTTTATCATAGGTATAAATACAATTTGTATTGACTTATAAAATACGTATTGTATTATATCTCCATCAAAACAAAACAGCCTGATAACAAAAATCAGGCGTTATCTAAAACAGCTTTAACGGAGAGCCAAACCCTTGGCCATCAATGTGAACGTATTCACAACGACCGCCAAGCGTTGAAGCAAACGGAAGATGAAAGCTGTTTTAAATAATCAACTTAATGCTCTTTAACAATTTAAACACGCATATCGCCAAACCAACGATGAAAGTAACGCTCGGCAGACTGATTGAGTTAGCGTAAGGTCAATTCGCACAATCAGCCAACGGGTTATAAGTAGCAACGGCAAAGACCGCCTACTGCCTTAGCCAGCGAGAAACGGAGAACGTGCAACGATATGCAGCGTAGGATTACAACTTACAGCAGCCGTCTTGGACGAGCGAAGCACAATAAGACCTACGCATTCTATGAAGATTTTCTGCTGAAATGCAGAAAAGGGGGCAATGATTTAGCCACAAAGCCCACGCTCTCTTTGAAGAGCTTACCTAATCGGGGTGGCACCCAACCGTTTGAAGACTACTCCGCCCCAAGCCGCAGGGCGCGAAATAATGCGGCACCTTTAGGCTCTAGGTTTTGTTCATTTTGCAGAAAAATGAAAGTTTATTCACATGAATGTCAAGTAAAGACTGGGTGCAACTCCCACTAGAGCCACCATTTAAAACAGCATACGTAAGACGTGTGTTTTTTTAATGTTTGGCACGCAGTGTGCTGTTTTAAATGGTAAACAAGGAGCAACTTATGATAGGTTACGAAGATTACAACGCATTAGGCTTACCGCCTGAATATGAATATCAAGACCGCATTGAGCGAATGGAAAATAAAGTGCTTAAAAGGCTGAAATCATCAGGTTTAAGCATTTTAGCTGACAAGCTGATAGATACAGAAGTGTGGCATAACGCCATTGATGAGATGATTGAGGCAGAGCGGGTTTAACCAATACCCAAAGTATTATTTACATTGACATCACGCCTTGTAGTTTTATAATGCAACGTAGGTTTTAAAGAAATCTTTCAACAAAAGGTAATCAATATGAAAATGACAAAGCATAAATGTGTTGCCAATCTTCTTATTGGTTTTGGCTCAATTTTGAACATCGCCCCTGTTGTTGCCGTATCTCCAACCGTTGCGACAAACGGGCAGGCAGAGGCAAATAAATTGATTCGTGCATCTTGGGAGCGTGTAGGCGAAAGCCTGAAACAAGCTCGCAGAATGGGAACTCAAAATGAGCAATAAACTCAAGCCGATAAAACATCAAGACATTATCGAAGCAGTAAAACGAAATCCAACTATCTTGGAAGAGCCAGAAATTCAAGCTGTAATGGTTCATCAGCAAAAAGTACATTCTGGTCCGCTTCCTGCTGCTGAAGATATTGGCTTATATAATCAAGCTATCCCTAACGGTGGTGACCGCTTGATGAAAATGGCTGAAAAATCATTAGATATTGCAGATAAAACACAAATGGCTGAAATTGAAATGCGTAAAGAAGAGCAACGCATTCAAAAACGAGGTCAATTATTGGCTTTTGGCGTTGTAGGGCTCTTTACAGGATTATCCGCTTATCTCGCTTATTTAGGTGATACCACCTCAGCAGCACTATTGATGGGTGCAGGGTTAGTAAGTATTGTCGGTGCTTTCCTGTATTCCAACAAAAAATAACTCAACCTGCCCCGAAAATTCGGGGCTTTTTATTGCTTAACCCTTGACAACACCGCTCACATCGGATTACGATACCCCCGCTTTCAACAGAAAGTCGGTAGCCACAATTAAGTGGCTTTTTTTGTATCTGAAACAGGGCAAGATTATGGAAATCAAAGAATTTTCTGCGGTTCAATTAGCGTTAAATGCTTGTGTGGGAATCACAACTCTAGCAGCTAAAGCACAAGGCGATCTAACAGCGAAAGATAAATTACTTTCTTCTTTAGAATCTGTAAATGAGGTTTTAACAAAATTAAGCAAAAGTGAACGAAATGCACAGGCGGATATGGCTTATACAATGCTATATGATGCTTATCATCGCACACTAAATGCTGTAAATGGAAATTTTACATCTGAAACAAAAAATTAATTTGACAACCGCTATGTCTATGATTAAGATAACCGCACTTACACAAAACCAATAGCGGTATCCCGCACCCGATAGCATAGCGGTTTTTTTATGCCTATAAATCTGATCTACAGATCTGTAGAACACTATGATCGGGTCGAGAGAGCGATATACAATACACTTGAATAAGCTCCAGCCGACTATTGGCGGTGTAAGTGAAGCCCGATCACCCTACTTACAGTGTTCGGATTATCAACTTAATCCAATAGGTATAAAAAGATGTCAAATCTAACCATTCTTAAAACTGCAATTCGTACTTTTGAAAACCTTTACTCATTAAACGATCTTCACATTGCTAGTGGTGCTGAAGCAAAACATCAGCCTTCATTATTTATTCGCCTTGATACCACTCAAGAATTGATTTCTGAAATTCAAAAAGAAACCGACAAAGGAAATATCCTGCAATCATTCCGTAGCGGTGTAAATCGCGGAACTTACGCTTGCGAAGAACTGGTAATCGCCTACGCAATGTGGATTAGCCCAAAATTTCACTTGATCGTATTACGTGCCTTCTTAGCAATGCACAAATCGGAATCGCAAAACGCAAACCCAATCCAACCGCTTGTCGAACGCAAATACACCTTTGAATTTACGGAGTACGAACTCGAACAGCTCGTCTGGTTATGGTGCTCTCACAGCCAAATGAACACCCTACTCGGTCAACTCGAAAAACCACTTGAGGCAATCGGCTCACGTTTCAGTGCAATGACTTACAGCCACCATCACGAATACAAACGACACTACCTCGAAACCAAAGACACCATCGCACGCCTCGTCGAACCGTTCCAACAATCCGAACGCCTAAACTGGACACGTGCTATCAGCCTCATTAACTGAGCAGTAACCAAGTAATCCTTACTCCCACCGCCTCACACTCCACCTTTCCTGTGGGGCGGTTTTCTGCACCCGAAATTTAAGCTTTTGATGAAATTTCCACCGAAAGAGGAAAGAAAAATGAACGCACAACAAGCCCTTAAAAAATACCAAATCGCCTTGAAGTTAGCCCAAAGAAACTACCAAAGCAACCCCACCTACGCCCGCAGACTCGAAATCTACGAGTTAGAAGAATTAGTTAAACACGCCCAAAAATGGGTGCATTGAGGAGAGAAAAATGCAAACCTTGCTTAAAGTCCTGACAGGCATTTTCTTCGCCCTGCTTTTTTGTGCAGTATTAAGTCTTGGGGGTTGCCTCGACAGCCAACTTGAACCCGTGATTCCCCAAAACATTCCCACTTGCCACCTGTGTGAATTTAGGAGCCCCGCATGATTGACGCCACCTGTGAAATCACCCATCGACACGGAGGGTTTTGGTACGCACGAGTTCGATACAACCGCATCATTGTGTACAAATCCAATTTCAGAAGTAAAGAATCCGCAATAGCACATCTTGCCCGTGAAATCGAAAGACGAAATGCCCTCGACGGCTTTCGTTTCAAGCAACCACTTGAAATGCCGCAATCCAGAAAAACGCCCGAAACAGGCGTGATAGCCAAACGACGACCACCACCAAAAAAATGGGATAACACTTGTTATTCGGTCAATCCGATAACGGGCGAACGCAAACCATTGTAAGAATTTAACCGCTTGCTTTCCCTTAAACTTAATCAGCTTGAGGTATTAGTAAAATTGCAACGGGCAAGCGGTTAATCCAATTAAAAGGAAATCAAAATGACAAACCAAGTTCAACAAACCAAACCGCAACAAGACAAATTCCCGATTAAAACCTTGTTTGAAAGCCCCGCGGTAAAACAAAAACTACAAGACTTGCTTAATAAGAATGCAGCAAGTTTCACAACTAGCGTACTTCAAATTGTGAATAGCAACTCAATGCTGCGTAATGCCGATCCGATGAGCGTATTTAACGCCGCTTGTATGGCAGCCACTTTGCAGTTACCGATTCAAAATGGTTTAGGCTTTGCCTACATCGTGCCTTATAAAGGGCAAGCTCAATTCCAACTAGGTTATAAAGGCTTAATCCAACTGGCCCAGCGTTCTGGGCAGTTTAAGCGATTGGTTGCAGTTCCCGTGTATGAAAAGCAACTTATCGAAGAAGACCCGATCAACGGCTATGTGTTCGACTGGAAACAAAAGCCTGAACCGACTGAAAAGCCAATTGGCTACTACGCTTATTTCCAACTGGTTAATAGCTTTACCGCTGAATTGTATATGACCGCTCAAGAAGTGGACCAACATGCACAACGTTATTCGCAAACGTATCAAACCTACCTTGAAAAACGAAAACAAGGTAAATGGGCGACGAGTGTGTGGGCAAATAACTTTGAGGCGATGGCGTTGAAAACGGTGATGAAGCTCCTGCTTTCCAAACAAGCACCGCTTTCTGTTGAAATGCAACAAGCCGTACTTGCCGATCAAGCGGTGGTAAAAAGCGTGGAGAATGCAGAATTTGATTATCCTGATAATCAAGTGGAAGAAGCGGATTTTGTAGCGTTGAATGTATCGGATGAGCAATTTGAAAACTTCAAACAAACCATTCAAAACAAAGAAACCACGCTACAAGAGCTTTGTGATAACGGCTACGAATTCAGCAAAGAACAGTTCCAAATTTTAGAGGCAATTGAAAATGCAGCAGCTGTATCAAATGAAAGCTAGATGCTCAATGCTTCATCGCTTAATCGGTGAGCCGAAAACGAAAGCCGACCGAGAAGCGGGCAAAATTACCGACACAGCAAAATCTGCGGTGCGGGAAATCGCCAAGTTCGACCTCTTCGGCTGGCAACAATTCGAAGGCAATAAGTTCACCGAAAAAGGCTTAATGCTAGAAAATGAAGCGATCAAACTCAGCGGTTTAAAACGGGGCTTACCGCTGAAAAAGAACAGCGAAAGACGGGAAAACGATTGGATTACGGGCGAGTGCGATATTTACGTGCCCACCCGTAAGCTGATTATCGACACCAAATGTTCTTTTGATATTGGTACGCACCCATTCTTTGCCGATGAAGCCGAAGACAAAGCGAAAAAAGCAGGCTACGACATTCAAATGCAAGGCTATATGTGGCTCTGGGATTGCGAAGAAGCACAAATTGACTTCGTGCTTTTCCCTACGCCAGAAGAGCTATTAGGTTATGGACAATCAGCAGAGCGTTATATCGATTTAGTCGAACAAATCCCACAACACCAACGCTTAACCACGGTTACGATCAAACGCGATGAACAAATCATCGAAAAAATCCAAGAGCGTGTGAGTGCTGCTAAAACCTATTATGATGAATTGATTAAACAGATGGTGAGTTAAATGAATTTGACAGCAAGCGAACAAAAAGCCTTAAACCGAATCGGTATAGCAGGCTTTAGAGGTGTAAGAGCAAGTGGACAAGCAAAAAAGCCTTGGCTTGCAGAGTTCACTCATAAAGGGAAAACCTATTATGGGGGGTGTTACGAATCTGCGAGAGAAGCCGCAATAGCTTACGATAATCTAGTAATAAAAGTTGTGGGAGATAAAGCCATTACGAATAAAAAATTAGGTTTATTCGAAGAAAATGAAATAGAAAAGACTGATTTAAGTGATTATTTATTAGAAATCGCAGGAGAATTTATTTCATATTTGGATAAAAGAAAGTCTAAAACAGGTAAATTTCTTGAGTTTTCTAAAGCTAAATTAAGAAAAAAAATATCACTTAAAGAAGTATGGCAAATCCTTTTATATCTGGAAGAGAAAGGATTAGCCCTGTTAAGCAATAAGCAACAACAACCTAACCTCATTGTAGTTCGCTTTATCAGTAAACCATTAAAACAACATATCGAACAGCAGAAACAAAAGAAAACGACTATGGAAAAAGTAACCGATTTAACTCAATTGCCGATTGAATCTTTAAAAATGTTAGCAAAACAAGCGGAAGAATTAGCAAGAACAAAAGAGCAAGAAGGAGTTGAAAAAGATGCTTTGCGTAAAACGCTTAACCCTCTTATCTTAAATGCAGTGCAAGCAAAAGGAAAATATGAACGCAAGCTAAATGAATTGCTAGATATTTCAACTGAACTCGATAATGCCTTAAATGCATTAAAAGATGCGTTAAAATAACAATAATTAACAAAAGAGCCCTCACGCGAGGTTTTTTTTACCCAAAGGAAATATTCTCATATTAAAAGCATACAAGGAGAATTAAAAATGACACAGAAAAAATACGAATTACTCAAAAACGATACCGTTACCGCACCAAACGGAAAAACACTCTACCGCATTAAAGCCCTTATTGATTTTGATGTAGTTGTAGCTGGCTCTCTCGGTGGCTATATCGAAAAAGAAGATAATCTAGCTCATAGTGACAATGCTTGGGTGTATGGCAATGCTCGGGTGTATAGCAAGAAAGATCTTGTTTGGTTTTCAAATGTAGGGACTGAATATGGTACGCTGACCGTTTTTAAAACGAAAGAAGGTAAATTATTTGCTTCACGCGGTTGTTTTAAAGGCACGGTTGATAAATTTCTTGCAAAATCTGCGGAAGTTCACGATGAACGAATCAAACGAGAATATCGACTACTCATTGAAGTCGCAAAATCTCGCCTTCTTGGAGAAAGCTATGTACCTACCTTTTAACCCCTTACCTTGCAATTACTTAACCCTAAGCCATCGTTTTTACGGTGGCTTTTTTATTGCCTAAAGGAAATGAAAATGGCTAAATCCGCAAAACCACGCAAACGAACGCCTAGCACACAAGCGAAATCCAAGCCGAATAAGCTTGATGCAGCGGTTAGAGGTTCGTTTTCACTCAATATTTTAAGACTGGCTGAATACTCCACGATGAACGTGTTAAACGGCAATATCATCAAAGATAAAGTTCACGCCAGACGTTATTTCAAAACCCTTGAAGTCCCGCAAAAATGGGGTATCACTTATGGCGTGCTTTACCGCATCAATGGCGAATGGGGCATCACGCACAACTTTGTACGATTTAAAGACAAATGTCGCTTTGAACATCTCGACCAAGAACTGGATTGCTATTTAGGCGAAGCGGTGGATGAAATCGACTATAAAGACATCCTCTCGCCTTACTATGTTGCCTCACCCGAAGGGCGTGATTTCACGATGGAGCAGCTCTACGACATTATCGATATTAAAAACCCCTTCAAGCGGTTGTTTTCCATTCACGAATTGGAAATCGCACGCCAAAAAGGCTGCGAAGAGCTGAAAACGCAAAGCATCTTGCCGTACTTAACCCAAACCGATAAATCTTTCCCTGCTCTGCTCAAATCTTACGGCTTAACCTCGTTTTATGATATCCGAATGAAAGACCGAGATGGCTTGCTTGCCCTCAAAGGCATTAGCCAAAAACGGTTCGACCATATCCAAAACGCCTTTGCGAAAGCCGTGTTAGAAAAGCCAGATGAATTCGCTCACTTCATCAAGTTTATTCAAATGAAAGCCGACTTCGACCGGGCCAACCAATTTATGGAGAAATACTGTGTTACTTAACCCCTTTTGCTTACGTAAAGCACTCCACGACTACATCAATAAATACACCAAACAGGCACGTGTGATCGTGCATCTCAAAGGCAACCTTGCCAAATTACACCACGATCTTGACTTTTTAAATATAAAGTATTTATTGCAAAGGTAACTTATGGCACAATATAGTAAATTGTAAATCGATCTATTACAGCCTGTGTAAATACTTTCTTACGCAGGCTATTTTTGTACCTTAAACTGTTTATTTAAGGGGATTGCTATGAATTATAAATCTCTTGCTGTTGCAGATTACTTTTTACGTCTGGCAAAAGACAATAACGATACCTTAACCCCAATGCAACTTATTAAGTTAGCATATATCGCTCACGGTTGGATGTTAGGTAAACACGGCTCAGCATTATTGCTTGAACCCGTGGAAGCTTGGCAATATGGCCCTGTTATTCCTAGTATCTATCAAGCGGTTAAAAACTTCAGAAGTTCGCCTGTTGAATATATTCAAGGTTATAGTCCATATGCCCCTATTAAATTCAATCAAAACGAACTAGATGTAATGAATGAAGTGTACAAAAAATATGGTAAATATGACGGTATTGTGCTTTCAAATGCAACACATCAACCATCATCACCATGGTCGCAAGTTCCTGTGAGTTATCCTGCACTAGCAATATCAAATGATTTGATTGAACATTACTATCGAAATAATGTTGTAAATACGCCACACTCAGCTTTATAGGTGAAGTATGGAAAATGAATTTACACCCAATAACACAAACCAAGCTAATGCGGAATCAGAGCAAGAACTATTCAGCAATGGTAATTATGCAGAGCAGCAAGAAAGAAATCAGGCACAATCTAAACAAAATGAACACAAACGACAAGAATCAATCAAAGATAAATTACATTCTTGGATTATCTGCTTTATTCATGCTTTTCTTGCAGCAGCTCTGATTGCTGGTATTGTTTTCTTTTGGCATATGATTACACCAGAATACTTCACTTGGAATGAATGCAAACTATTAAAACTACATTTCCTTGAAGAAAAACAACTTGAAAAAGTGAGTGCCTTTTTCGTAACAATTGTTCTTTCAAGTACATTTACAGGTTATGCCAAAAAGTACCTAAGCTGATGCAAAATTTATAATTGACAACACCGCTCACATCGGATTATGATTACCGCACTTACAACACGTTCAGCGGTATCCCGCACCCGATAGCATAGCGGTTTTTTTATGCCTAAAATCTACCTGTGCAGATCTGCACAGCTTAGAAAACCCAAAGATCGGGGCGAGAGAGCGATATACAATACATTGGAATAAGCTCCGCCGTCTGAACGCGGTAAGTTGAACCCCGGTCACCCTACTTAAGTGATCGGATTGATTAACTTAAATTCGTTCAGAGGCATAAAATGTCAAACCAACTCTCCACTCAAACCATTTCATTCAACAATCAATCTTTAGTTACATTCGAGCAAGACAGTGTACATTACACTGCAATGAAACCGATTTGCGATAATATCGGCTTAGAATGGGGATCACAATATAATCGAATTAAACGTGATGATGTCTTAAATTCAGTTATCTTCATCATGAAGATGACTGGAAATGATGGAAAAGATTATCAAATGATATGCCTACCCATCGAATACTTAAACGGCTGGTTATTTGGCATTGATGTAAACCGTTGCAAACCCGAAATTCGTGAAACCTTAATCAAATACAAAAAAGAGTGCTACCAAGCATTGCACGACTACTGGTTTAAAGGAAAAGCCGAACGCACGATTAACCCAGAACAACAGCAAGCGATCCAAGAGGCAGTCGTGAAAGCTCATCACCGTACAGGAATGAGTTACGCAGAAATCTATCGCCAACTTAAAAGTCTGTTTAAAGTGGGCAAATACGACCAACTCAAACCCTCACAATTTGAAGGTGCCATCAACTTTCTAACCACACTCGGTAACAGCTACCCCCCGATTGACCGAATGGATAATCTGGAGCTAACCGAACAAGAGTGGCTCAACTGGCAGAACTTCTACTACGCCGTCACAAGATTTTCCGAAAGCGTAGAAACCCTAATGCACGCATTGCGCCCATTCCGTAGTCATCAGCAAAACAGCGTAGAATTTAACTTGGACGTGGTTCAGCGATATATTCGCACCACCAACCCAGCCGTCAGAAAAATCAACGACCGCATCAACCGTACCAATCGCCGACCGCTTGCAATCGGACACTACAACGAATCCGCAACCTCAGTCGCAGTATTTAAATAAACCTTAAATACTCAACCGACCTCACCTGAAACAACGTGAGGCGGTTTCCCACACCCAAAATTTGAGGAATATACAATGACTGAAAAACAACTCCGCCTACAAATCAAATGGTACTGGCACAACTTCGCCCAAACAGGCAACATCGAATACTGGAAAAAAGGCTACGCTGCCTTTAACCAACTTGCAAAAATGATTCTATAAACCCAACGCCCTTAGTTTTAAGGGTGTTACAAAGCGTGTAAATGTGCTTTGTCCAGCTTTCCCTACTGGGCATTCCCGCAGAAATTCAACACGCTAACCCCCTCACGGGTGAAGTAATAGATCGTTACTTTACCCCGTTTTATTACTTACAAGGAGCTTAAATGCCCAAATACCAACTCACGCTTACCGAAAAACAAGCTCGCATCGTCCGAGATGCGTGCGAGCTTTATGAACGCCTACACGCAGGGCAATGGCATGCAATGAAACACCTTATCCCTATCAAAAAAGAATTCAACTGGGCGATTTTAGAAGAGCGGTTTCGCCTATTCATTCAACCTTATTGTGATACCACGAAAATGAAGTTTGAACGCAACGCGGGCGATATTAAGCAAGTGCTCCGCCATCGTCTAGCATGGGATAGAAATCCAGAAGGTGGAGACGACTATAAATTCCGAAAGCCTTATATTGAAGGAACAGAACCCCCAGCACAAATTAAGCGGATTGAAGAACATCATTTAATTCATCAAAAGAAATGAAGGAGGCTTTAAATGAGTAACTGGATTAAATGTTCGGAGCGATTGCCTGAAGTAATAGGCGAATTCAACATGAGTCACTCGATTTTGCTCTATGGGCAAGAAGATGTTTTTGAGCCCTTCTGCATTTTCATTGGTTATATGATTGAAGGAAACCGTTTCTATTCCAACAACGGTGAATGCGAGAATATCACCCACTGGCAACCACTCCCAGAATCGCCAAAGGATTAGTCTATGCTTGAAGAACCGTTCACGCCAATACTTGATGCTTGTTGTGGTGGCCGTATGTTTTGGTTTGATAAAAATAACCCGAATGTTACTTTTGCAGATATTCGCCGAGAGAATGTTTTATTTAAAGATGGTAATAAAATTCGCTCATTATCTATTGAACCACAGGTCATTCATGATTTTACTCAGATGAGCTACCCAGATAATACCTTTAAGCTTGTGATATTTGATCCACCGCATTTAATAAAAGGCGGAGATAACAGTTGGTTGGTTAAAAAATATGGCCGACTAAATCCTGATTGGTCAATTCAGCTTAGACAAGGATTTGATGAATATATGCGGGTGCTAGATAACTTTGGTACGCTCATTTTTAAGTGGAACGAAACGCAAATACCTGTAAGCAAAATCATTGAGATGCTTGGTCAGCCACCACTGCTTGGACATAAATCAGGGCGAGCTGCACAAACTCATTGGCTTTTATTTATGAAATTACCTAATCATAAGTAGTCTCTGACATCAATGTTGGTCATATCATCTCGACGAAATCAATTTCATCGACATATCACCGTTAGATATGCATTTTTATCAATATCTATGCATATCTATTGCAATCTATAAGGAAACTCAATGCCCAAATACCAACTCACGCTTACCGAAAAACAAGCTCAAATCGTGCAAGACGCATGCGAGCTTTATGAACGCCTCCACGCTGGGCAATGGTTCGCCTTAGAGCCTTATTTAAAGCTCAAGCCCGACCACTATTTTTGGCAAGTTGAAAATTGCTTCCACTATTTTATCGAGCCTTATTTAGAGCTCGACAAAATGAACTTTGAACGCAACGCAGGCGATATTATGAATGTTATCCGCCACCGTATTTCGTGGGATAGATGCCCTGAAGGTGGCAAAACCGTAAATTTCCGCGAGCCAATGAAATTCGGCGAAGAACCTTTGCCTGAGATTAAGCGGATTGAAGAACATCATTTAATTCATCAAAAGAAATGAAGGAGGCGTTAAATGAGTAACTGGATTAAATGTTCGGAGCGATTGCCTGAAGTAATAGGCGAATTCAACATGAGTCACTCGATTTTGCTCTATGGGCAAGAAGATGTTTTTGAGCCCTTCTGCATTTTTATCGGTTATATGATTGAAGGAAACCGTTTCTATTCCGACAACGGTGAATGCGAGAATATCACCCACTGGCAACCACTCCCAGAACCACCAAGGGGAAAACAACAAAGATGATTTAGTTTACGCAGGCATTGCTGAAGATGGAGCAAGGTTAGAAATGAGAGTAGTCGCTCAAAGCTCTGACACATTATTACGCTTTACTTTCCCCTGTCCTGTATCAAACTAACCCAACGCCCTTAGTTTTAAGGGCGTTTTTTTATTGGAGAAACAAATGAACATCTACACCGATTTTCTCTCCCGTGAAGAACTACTCTTCCTCACTGGGAGAAAACAACAAGCCAAAATGATTGAACAACTCAACCTAATGGGCGTTCCTTTCAAAATTAACGCACACGGCATGCCTATTGTCAGACGGGATTATGCTGCACCCAGACCAAGAAAAAATATGCCTATCAATGATGAGGACTGGATCTCTAACGAAACAAAAGCAAGCTAGGAGGATTTATGGCACGCCCTCGCAAAAGACAAAACCAAGGCTTACCCTCAAACCTGCTCTGTCGCAGACGCAAACGGGCAAGCGGTCAAATTGTCGAATACTTTTACTACGTCCTTGCTAATGGCAAAGAAAAATCACTCGGTTCAGATAAATATCACGCCGTCCTTGAAGCCGCCAAGCTCAACATGGCATCCCACCAAGTTTCTGAAATCGTGCTATTTATTGATGTCGCTAAACGGTATGAATTGGAAGTCGTGCCCACAAAAAGCAAAAGCACACAACTTTCCAATAGCACTGCTATTAAATGGCTTTGCCGATTTTTCGGTAATCCACCAGTTGCCTTAGAAAAAATCGAGCCAAAACACATCAGTCAGTATCTACAATGGAGAAAAAACAACCCACCTTCAGCCAACAACGAAGTAGGATTATTGAGCCATATTTGGAACAAAGCCCGTGAATGGGGATATACCAAGTTAATCAGCCCATCACAAGGCGTGGAAAAATACCCAGTTAAATTCAGAGATGTTTACATTGAAGATTACCTACTGGAAAAATTGATAGAGTGTGCTGATGGACAAATGCGAGATATTTTGCAGATGATGTACCTCATCGGACAACGTCCTATCGACATCTGCAAAATACACCGTTCCCATATTTATAATGGCGTATTGCATATCACGCAGAAAAAGACCAAAAAGAAAATCCAGTTTGCTGTGGTAGGAAAACTTAAAGAAATTATTGAAAGGAGATTACAGAATGGAAATGAATGGCTATTTACCAACAAAAGAGGAAGGCAATTAAAAAGAGAACGTTTGAGTGATTTTTTTGACCAGTTGAAACGAAAAACTATCGCAAATTATCCTGCCCTTGAAGATGAATTATTACCTCTTCAATTGCGAGATCTCAGAGCTAAATCCGCTACCGATTTATCCCTACTTGCCAGCGATGAACAAGCTCAAAAAACACTGGGCCACACTACTCCAAAAATGACACAGCACTACATACGAAAAGAGAAAACACTCAAACCATTAGATGAAATAATATCCATAAAAATAGAATAATTATGCATTTTAAACCAGAAAAAGTGTTCCGAAACTATTTTGTAACTTATTGATTTTTTTACTACAAAAACCGCTAAAATACGCAATAGTTTCGGAACGGAAAACGGCTCTAAACCGTTGGTATTGCTACATTTCAATTTTTTAAGGAAAAAAAAGAGGATTTAAGCTAAAATAAACATCTTTTTTACAAATAGCGGTTTGATTTTCTTAAAATTTTGCGTATGTCAGTTTTTACTCAATTAGAACAACAACTTAGCGAGCAACTTTCACAGCTGCAATCAACTCAAGAATGGATTCAACTTATGGCAGAAGTCAATTTATCTGTAGAAGAATCTTTGTTATTAGGCTGGCTAAAATCGCAAAATCAGTATTTCCCACACTTTTTCTTTGAAAAGCGAGATGAAAATCAAACGATTGCTACTATTGGGGCAGTAAAAACTTTTTCTTCGTTAGAAGAGGCACAAGTCTTTGTACAATCTACCTCACTTTCGCTCGTCGGTGGCATTCAATTTGAAGGCATTTGCCAATTTGTCTTACCACGCTTGATGCTAGTAAAAAATTCGCAAAATTTGACCGCTTACCTGACATTAAACCTAAGCGAGCAAGCGGTTGATTTTACTGAATTTTTTACCGAGCTAAATTCAACTTCTCCTGTTAAAAACTATCAAATATCAGCACCGCAATCTTCTTGCACATTTGAACAATGGGAAATGAATATTGAACGAGCTATTACCCAAATTGGCACGGGCGATTTGCGTAAGGTCGTGTTAGCGAACGCCATTCAACTTACCTTTGAAAATCTCATTTCTGCTTATGATTTAGTTGAACAAAGCAGAGCAATTAACCTTGGTTGCTACCATTTTTTATGGGCAGAAAATGCACAGAATGCTTTTGTGGGCTCAACGCCTGAGCGTTTATATTATCGCAAGGGCAATCAACTTTTTACTGAAGCTTTGGCGGGAACAGTTGCCGTTTCTGATAACCCAATCGAAACCGAGCAAAACGCCCAATGGTTGTTAAAAGATGCTAAGAATATCTACGAGAATCAGCTTGTGGTGGAAGATATTGAGGAGCATTTGAATGCTTATGTGGAGGCATTTGAGGTACATCTACCTGAAATCAAACGTTTACATAATGTGCAACATTTAAGAAGACGGATTGAGGCAACCTTAAAAGCCGATGTGCTCGATCAAGATTGCTTACGACAGATTCACCCCACCGCAGCCGTTGCAGGCTTACCGCGTGCTAAAGCGAAGCAATTTATCGCTGAAAACGAACCTTTTAAGCGCGGTTGGTATGCAGGCACATTAGGCATTTTTAACCCGCAAGAAGCAGAATTTTGCGTAACCCTTCGTTCAGCCAAAATTGAACATAATCAGATCACTCTTTATGCAGGGGCGGGCATTATTAAGGAATCAGAGCCTGTTTCTGAATGGCAAGAAATTGAGCGAAAATCGAAAGCGTTGTCTAAATTACTAAATTATTAGGTTAATCACGCCAACCCAATAAAAATCGCTAATAACAATGGTGCAGCAAGGTTTACGATAAAACCAAAGCTAATTGCAAGCGGTACAACTTGCATTCCGCCCGATTTTTGAATAATCGGCAAAGTACAATCTAATGAGGTTGCGCCGCCTAATCCTACTGCTGTGGATGGGAAATTCCGCATAAAAAACGGAATCATAAAGAGACATAAAATTTCACGGGAAAGATCGTTGAAAAAGGCGATACTTCCATAAAAAGCTCCCCACGCATCGTGCATCAAAACACTTGAGAGAGAATACCAACCAAAAGCAGAAGCGTAAGCAAGCCCTTTCATTACAGAGAAATCGAGCCACCAAGCCGCAATCACACCTCCCATCAAACTACTCACCATAAAGATAATTGAGGCTTGGATGCCTCGTTTATTCAAAAAAACTTCTCGCAATGGAATGCCGCTATTTCTGAGTTGAATGCCTACGCCGAAAATCATTACTACCAGCACAACAGAACTTGCGTGCGAAGGAAATACAAAGAAATCTTTGGTGAAAAAGCCAAATAGCCCCCCGAGAATAGTCACCCCAATCAATTTTAACGACATCATTAATTGTGCTAACCGAGAAGGCATTTCATCTTGTGCAACAACTTTGCGAGCCATTGGCTGCCATTTATCATAAATCACAAGGCTTAAGATGTTGCAGGTATGAATAGAAAGGCTAAATACCAATGCTGCTGAGCCAATTTGTGGGAGTTTTTCGACAATATTATCCAACTGCCCAAGCGAAACACCGATGACGAGCAAAATCAAATAGAGGCAAAGGCTCACAATGCGATTGACCCAATACAAAATCATTGGGTGAGAAATGCGAGAAAAATAACCTAAAAAGAGAGGGATGAGCACAATCGACAAGCCGTATAACATTATATTATGCCTTGAATAATGAATTTTTATGGAAATTTTACCAGTATTTAGATAAAATAAAACTGGTTTTATATCCATTTGTAAGCGGTGTATTTTGAAGGAAATTTTACAAATGATGGCAGAGCAAAAAACGAGAAAAATTATCCATATTGATATGGATTGCTTCTATGCTGCCGTTGAAATACGGGAAAATCCTTTGTTAAAAGGTAAGCCCGTTGCGGTGGGTGGCAAAGCAAATCAGCGAGGTGTGCTCACCACTTGTAATTACGAGGCGAGAAAATTTGGTTTGCATAGTGCAATGCCAACTGCAACCGCCTTAAAACTTTGCCCAAACCTAATTTTGTTGCCTGTTAATATGCCGTTGTATAAATCGGTTTCTGCTCAAATCCATCAGATTTTTCGCCGTTACACACAAATTATCGAGCCACTTTCCCTAGATGAAGCCTATTTGGATGTAACCGATTGTGAACAACATGCTGGCTCTGCAACTTGGATTGCGGAAAATATCCGCCAAGCAATTTGGAATGAATTGCACCTTACAGCTTCAGCCGGTGTTGCTCCGCTTAAATTTTTGGCAAAAATTGCTTCCGATCAGAATAAACCAAACGGTCAATTTGTGATTCCGCCTGAAGAGGTGCAAAATTTTGTTAAAAATCTACCGCTTAAAAAAATCCCTGGTGTGGGTAAAGTCACACAAGAGAAGCTCGCACAAATGGGCTTGCTCACTTGCCAAGATGTTCAACAAAGCTCGCAAACGGTGATTTATCAAGAGTTTGGTAAATTTGGACAACGCTTGTGGGATTTCTGCCACGGCATTGATATTCGTGAAGTGGAGGTTGATCGCCCGCGTAAATCCCTTGCAGTTGAAAATACGCTTTTGCAAGATATCAACACACTCGCACAGGCAGAACTGATTATCGATGAACTTTATCACAAGCTACTTTTCCGAATTCAACGTAATTGGGCAGATACACCTCTGCATGAATTTAAAAAACTGGGCATCAAACTAAAATTTGAAGACTTCAACCAAACAACGATTGAACGCACCACAGATGGGCTTGAATTTGAACGATTTAGAGAATTATTGCATCAAGTTTGGGCACGTAGAAATGAGCGTAAAATTCGTTTAATTGGCTTAAATGTACATTTTCCAAGCAGAAAAATTACAAATCAGTTAAATTTATGGGAATAAATGTTGTCTGATAGCTTGAATTCTCAGACATTTCCCTCATTATAGGGAAAGTTTTTACCTTTATTTGGAGTTTAATCAATGGCAAAACGTGTCATTCTCTTTTTATTAACCAACCTTGCGATTACCTTCGTATTAGGGATTGTGTTAAACATTATTTTTAAAGTAACGGGTATTCAAAGTCAAAGCACTGCGGGTATTTTAGTATTATCGCTTGTGTTTGGTTTTTCAGGTTCTTTAATCTCCCTGTTCTTATCAAAAACAATGGCATTACGTTCAGTAGGGGCGGAAGTAATTCAACAACCTCGTAACCAAACAGAACAATGGCTGTTCAACACCGTTCAACGCCAATCTCAACAAGCGGGCATCCCAATGCCAGATATTGCTATTTACCACTCTGCTGACGTAAATGCATTTGCAACGGGGGCAACTAAAAATAACTCGCTTGTCGCAGTAAGTACAGGCTTGTTGGACAATATGACCGAAGATGAAGCAGAAGCAGTTATTGCTCACGAAATTGCCCACATTACGAACGGTGATATGGTAACAATGACTTTATTACAAGGTGTGTTAAATACCTTTGTGATTTTCCTTTCTCGTATGATTTCAACTGCAGTGGCAAGTACCAAAGATGAAAATGGCAACTCAAGCACAAACACAATGGTGTTCTGGATTGCAGATATTGTTTTACAAATGGTATTTGGTGTGATTGCAACCATGATTGCAATGTGGTTCTCTCGCTACCGTGAATACCGTGCGGATGCGGGCTCCGCTAAATTAGTAGGCAAAGAAAAAATGATTATGGCATTACAACGTTTACAACGTGTTCATGAACCTCAAGAAATGGAAGGTTCATTAGCAGCATTTATGATTAACGGTGTGAGTTCAAAAGAATTGTTTATGAGTCACCCTCCACTTGAAAAACGTATTGAGGCGTTGAGAAATTTATAAACTAAAAGGGCAGTTCTACATAATCGAATTGCCTTTAACATGCTGAAATAAATATCGAAAATACGCCGTCATAATAGATAAAACAGTTGCTAATGTTTATTTTTCAAAATATTAGCAACTATTTTTATTTAAAAAATCCTTTATAAACATAACCTTATGTCTTTTAGTTCATTCGTTGTGATTATTTAATTGGTGCTTAAGATGCTTAAATAATCCCTCAAGTCTATTTATCATCCTTTCAATTTTTATTTCGGTATGATTTTCGAAGATAAAATTCATTTTTTGGACTCTCTACCAATGTTTTGGCAATTATTTTTAACTCTTTACCCACTTGTGATTGATGTTTTTTCCTTAGCTTTCTCATCACGATGGCTATCATATGAAACTGGCATACCTGCACTGGTACATTAAAAAGATCTTTCATTAGACCTTGCCCACCCTCATAGGTAATTGACTGAATTATATAATCTTTTTTCTCGTAATCGGTCCAAAGTAAGCGTGTAGTAAATATCTTTTCCTGTCCATATAAAATGATATCTAACAACCTTATCTGTTTTCGAATCCCTCAGGAGTAAAACACCTGAATAGAGATGGAAAAAAGTTATATCCATGATGATCAGAGAACTATTTTTAAATGTGATTTAGGGGCTTTACCAATATATCTTTGGATTGTACTGACAAACATTGATATTTTATTGAAAGTTGCTGGTAGGTTTGTTTTCCAGAAGTGTAATCAGACTAAATTTTAATAGAAGCTAATTTATTCCTAAGGATAAATGTTTTATTACATTGATGGTAAAAGTAATGCTGAACATTATTTTGTTCATTTTTCAAAAATGAGGGCTTAAAGCCTTCTAATATAAGGCTTTAAGCCACTTTTTACCAACACATTTGTCTATTATGACTTTTAGAGATTATTGAATCGCTTTCGCTCTCGTTGTTTTCTTCACCTTCACAGCTTTGCTTGGTACAATTTCAATGCCTAGCGGTGGATTTTCAAGGGCGATTGCCAATACTTCGTCAATGGTTTCCACAGAGTGAATCGAAAGTGCTGCTTTCGCATTAGCTGGAATCTCTTCCAAGTCTTTCTCGTTCTCTTTTGGAATGATGACAGTGGTAATGCCACCACGATGTGCTGCTAAAAGTTTCTCTTTTAAGCCGCCGATTGGTAACACTTTACCACGCAAGCTGATTTCACCTGTCATCGCCACTTCTTTACGCACAGGGTTACCTGTGAGGCTAGAAATCAAGGCGGTACACATTGCAATACCTGCACTTGGACCATCTTTTGGCGTTGCTCCATCTGGAACGTGGACGTGAATATCGCGTTTCTCGTGGAAGTCGTCAGCAATACCGAGTTTATCGGCACGTGCACGCACGACCATCATCGCCGCTTGGATAGATTCTTTCATCACATCGCCTAAAGAGCCTGTGTAAGAGAATTTACCTTTACCTGGTACAGAAGCGGTTTCAATGGTAAGTAAATCCCCTCCGACTTCTGTCCACGCCAAACCTGTTACCTCACCTACGCGGTTTTGATTATCCATTTTGCCGTAGTCAAAACGTTTCACACCTAGGTAATCGGTAATGTTATCGCCATTTACCGTAATAGATTTGAGTTTTTTATTCAACACAAGGGTTTTCACCGCCTTGCGACAGATTTTGGCAATTTCTCGCTCAAGGTTACGCACGCCTGCTTCACGGGTGTAGTAGCGAATAATACTCATAATCGCCCCATCTTCGATGGTCAATTCACCTTTTTTCAAACCATTATTTTCTTGCTGTTTTGCAATTAAATGCTCACGAGCAATGTGTAATTTTTCATCTTCGGTATAACCTGAAAGACGAATCACTTCCATACGGTCAAGCAACGCTGGTGGAATATTCATTGAGTTTGAGGTTGCCACAAACATCACATCAGACAAATCGTAATCCACTTCTAAATAGTGGTCGTTAAACGCTTTGTTTTGCTCTGGATCTAACACTTCTAATAATGCCGAAGCAGGATCGCCACGCATATCTTGTGCCATTTTGTCTATTTCATCAAGCAAGAAGAGCGGATTTTTCACACCTACTTTTGCCATTTTCATCATCAACGAGCCTGGCATTGAACCGATGTAAGTACGACGATGCCCGCGAATTTCTGCTTCATCTCGTACACCACCTAACGCCATACGCACATATTTACGCCCTGTGGCATTCGCAATCGATTGACCGAGTGAGGTTTTCCCTACCCCTGGTGGACCGACCAAGCAAAGAATTGGACCTTTAAGCTTGTTCAAACGGCTTTGTACCGCAAGGTATTCCACAATGCGTTCTTTCACACGCTCTAAGCCGTAGTGATCTTTATCTAAAATCTCTTGTGCTTTGGCTAAGTCTTTTTTCACGGCTGATTTTTTGTGCCACGGCATTTGTAAAATCCAGTCAATATAACCACGGATCACCGCTGCTTCAGAAGAACTTTGTGGCATCACTTTGAGCTTTTTGAATTCTGCTTCTGTTTTTTCTAACACATCCACAGGTAATTTCGCTTCATTGATTTTTGCTTTCAGTTTATCTAATTCGCTCTGCTCAACATCTTCATTATTGCCGAGCTCTTTTTGGATCGCTTTGATTTGCTCATTTAGATAGTAATCGCGCTGATTTTTTTCCATCTGCTCTTTCACGCGTGCACGAATGCGGCTATCCATCTGCATTGAATCAAGCTCAGTTGCCATTGCAATCAACAAAGTTTCGAAACGTTTGAGTAAGCTAGCCTCTTCTAAAAGCTCTTGTTTTTTCGCAACAGGCGTTAAAAGATTGGCTGAAATCGTATCCACTAAGCGTTCTTGATCGCTGATTTTCTGCAATTTAACTAAAATCTCAGTGGGAATTTTTTTGTTATTTTTAACGTAATTTTCGAACTCAGCAAAGGTAGTTTTCGCAAGTGCATCTAGCTCTTCAGATTCGGCATTATCCGTTGTTTCAATCACGCTTAGCTCTGCCCAAAAACCAGATTCATCATCGTGAGCTTTCTCAATTTTGGCTCGAGCCTGACCTTCCACCAACACTTTTACCGTACCATCTGGCAGATTTAGCATTTGGATAATATTAGCAGTTACACCGATGTCATAAATATCGTCTAATGTCGGATTTTCATTTTGCGGATCTTTTTGGGTAACAAGAAACAGTTGTTTGTTTGCATCCATCGCAGCACGTAGTGCAAGCACCGACTTTTCACGTCCAACGAATAATGGCATTACCATATTCGGGAACACCACTACATCACGCAGTGGCAAAAGTGGCAATGCAATAGTTTTCTTTTTTCTTGGTGCCATAAATTTGCTCTCTTCTTTGGTTTTAAATAACTTTCCCATTATGGGGGGTAAAAATGGAAAAACAAGTGATTTTATTACTTTTAATAAGAGTTAAATAAAAACTCCCTCACTAAATAGCAAGGGAATGAGTATAAGTAAAACTAAAAGTGAGTATCAATGAATTATCCTGATCTTCTTGCTTCAATCACATCATCAAGAAGCGTAATGCGAGCCAAGATTTTATTCAGCATTGCCACATTGTTCATCTGAATTTCCATATTGATAATTGCAAGGCTACGTTTGGCATCAATACGGCTAGCAACGCTTAATACATTGACTTTCTCGTTTGCCATAATTGCACTCACATCACGCAGTAAACCATTACGGTCGTTGGCAATAATACGAATGGTAAGACTTAAGCCTTCGCCAGCATAACTTCCCCATTGGGCTTCTACCACACGAGCTGGATTAAGGCTTTGTAATTCAAACAGCTGTTCACAATCAGCTTTGTGAATTGAAATACCGCGCCCTTGAGTGATGTAGCCTACAATCGGATCGCCTGGAATTGGTTGGCAGCAGCGTGCAATGGAGTGCATCAAGTTGCCCACGCCTTCAATAATCACTTGACCATTTTGGGCTTTTTGATGTGAGTTTTTATTAAGCTGTTTCAATACCGCTTCATCTTCTTGCTCGGCGGTAGGTTTAATTAAACGGCTTTGTAAATAGTGGCTAAGCTGGTTGAGTTTAATATCGCCACCGCCAATGCCAGCATACAGATCATCCATCTGTTTGAGGTTGTAACGTGGCAATGCATAGGTTTCGATCTGTTTGTGCGTTAAACCTAACTTGGTCATTTCTGCTTCAAGGGCTTCGCGTCCAATCGGGATATTTTTCTCACGATCAAGTTTTTTGAACCACGCAATAATTTTGGAACGTGCTTTTGAGGTGTTCACAAAGCCTATGTTTGGATTAAGCCAGTCACGACTTGGATTAGGTTGTTTTTGGGTAATAATTTCAACCTGATCGCCCATTTGTAATTGATAAGAGAATGGGACGATTTTTCCAGCGACTTTTGCACCAATACAACGATGCCCAATTTCACTGTGAATAGCATAAGCGAAATCTAGTGGAGTCGCATTTTTCGGAAGATCAACTACTTCACCTTTTGGCGTAAAGACATAAACACGATCATCAAAGACTTGTGAACGCATTTCATCGACCATATCGCTCGAATCTGCAATATCATTTTGCCACGCTAAGAGTTTGCGTAACCAAACAATTTTTTCTTCATAGCCAGAACGACCTACACTTGCGCCTTCTTTATATTTCCAGTGCGCAGCTACACCAAGTTCGGCATCTTGGTGCATTTTTCGGGTGCGAATTTGTACTTCGATTGGTTTATCACCTTCTCCTAAAACAACGGTATGAATAGATTGATAACCGTTTGGTTTAGGTTGAGCAATGTAATCGTCAAAATGTTCTGGTAAGTGTTTATAGCGCGTATGAATTAAGCTTAATGCGGTGTAGCAATCTTCTAGTGTTGGTACTAATACACGGG